>Ga0163149_10002722_pt1 | contig 20882 bp, 16 predicted proteins | sample OliLakLV19MP5G1_FD_148604 | JGI IMG/M metagenome (GOLD analysis project Ga0163149, IMG submission 148604) | Freshwater microbial mat bacterial communities from Lake Vanda, McMurdo Dry Valleys, Antarctica - Oligotrophic Lake LV.19.MP5.G1 | ecosystem: Environmental > Aquatic > Freshwater > Lake >...
GTACTCTGCCTCTTCTCTTCTTTTAATCGTACCAGATTGGAATTGAAACATTATTCAAGTACGCTTCAAGGAAGCAATTTGCTACCTTTTAATCGTACCAGATTGGAATTGAAACCTCGTTTTGTTCGGCGAGCGTAAGCATCCGCCATTTTCTTTTAATCGTACCAGATTGGAATTGAAACGATTTTACTGTTCGTCACTTTCTTCAGCGCAGCAACTTTTAATCGTACCAGATTGGAATTGAAACGACTTACGCTACTCGTTGTCTATGTAATAGATTACGGCTTTTAATCGTACCAGATTGGAATTGAAACGAAGGAACGCAAGTAGCAGGAATGGTAAGCGTAAAACTTTTAATCGTACCAGATTGGAATTGAAACATCCGTTTGGCACCTTGTTTAAAGCGGTTCGGATCGGCTTTTAATCGTACCAGATTGGAATTGAAACTGTCGGTCCCCGCCCTCGTCGCAAAAATATTTCAGGTCTTTTAATCGTACCAGATTGGAATTGAAACCACTCGAAAAAGGTTGTCAGATGTATTCGGGCGTTTCTTTTAATCGTACCAGATTGGAATTGAAACTATATTTTACCAGGTACGCTTCAATATCGCGGATGCTTTTAATCGTACCAGATTGGAATTGAAACTCACCTCGTAAATGGTAAAGCCCCCTGTACCCAATCCTTTTAATCGTACCAGATTGGAATTGAAACCAAAGAAGGAAGGGACTCCCCTACTCTCCGAGTGGGACTTTTAATCGTACCAGATTGGAATTGAAACTTATTTCCCGCTATAACATTGCTCGGAAAACGGTACATCTTTTAATCGTACCAGATTGGAATTGAAACTACTCTTTCGTGAGCAGTTTCTGACCAATTTTGAAATCTTTTAATCGTACCAGATTGGAATTGAAACAAATTCGCGTTTCGTCACTTTCGTCAGCGCAGCAATGCTTTTAATCGTACCAGATTGGAATTGAAACTGATTTGTCCTGCAGATAAGCCATCGTAGCTTGAAGGCTTTTAATCGTACCAGATTGGAATTGAAACTGCGAGCTTTTCAAAAAAATCATTTCGCCTTAGTTGCTTTTAATCGTACCAGATTGGAATTGAAACTGTCTTCTATTTTTCTTGCCAAAATACCGCCTCCAACTTTTAATCGTACCAGATTGGAATTGAAACTTCTATAGTATTCATCTTGTAAGTTTATCAATTCTTCTTTTAATCGTACCAGATTGGAATTGAAACCGGCGTATGCTTCGTATGCTTCTTGTAGTTCTTTTCTTCTTTTAATCGTACCAGATTGGAATTGAAACCTTTCAAAAGATTTTTCTTTAACATCCTCGGTCAATACTTTTAATCGTACCAGATTGGAATTGAAACTTTTGTAAACTGAATTAAACCGCTTGCCTCTGTCGAGCTTTTAATCGTACCAGATTGGAATTGAAACAAACAAGGCGTTTCAAAAGGGTAACATTTTCTTTTTCTTTTAATCGTACCAGATTGGAATTGAAACTTTATTTTTATTGTTATTAAACATATCGTCAAGCCTCTTTTAATCGTACCAGATTGGAATTGAAACAACGAAATTATAAGTTTTTCGCCGGCGGGAACTTTAACTTTTAATCGTACCAGATTGGAATTGAAACCGTTTTCTTTGTATTTTCTAATGATATACATCATAACTTTTAATCGTACCAGATTGGAATTGAAACTTATTAAAAATAAACTGTTTGGTTGGATTTGTTAAAAGCTTTTAATCGTACCAGATTGGAATTGAAACCTTACAATTATATTCGACACTACGTTTCGAGACTTCTTTTAATCGTACCAGATTGGAATTGAAACCGTGATAGTCGACACCTGGGTTATCGCACTGTATTCTTTTAATCGTACCAGATTGGAATTGAAACTTTTTAAATAAAAAGCCAGCGAAAAAACTAATTTTCCCTTTTAAGTATTTCGACCTAAATAATCGTCGCAGCCAAATAAATTAGTGATTTGATTATGAGTTCTTTAAGCTGTGGTCAATAGTTAATTATAAATGGTCAATTACTTAATCGTACCAGATTGGAATTGAAACAACAATTAAAATCTGCGTAATATGTTCCCGCATTCGCTTTTAATCGTACCAGATTGGAATTGAAACCGCTTTTATTTTTTAATTGCAAAAAAAAATAAAGGTCTTTTAATCGTACCAGATTGGAATTGAAACGATCAAATTGGCTAGCCACTCGGGCTTAAAACCGAGCTTTTAATCGTACCAGATTGGAATTGAAACCCGCTGTCGGGAAAGAGACTGTACCTTCGCTGGCGTCTTTTAATCGTACCAGATTGGAATTGAAACAATTCGTCTATTATCCCTTTGTTCGCGCGGGTTGTGAGCTTTTAATCGTACCAGATTGGAATTGAAACAGTGCGACGAGTAGCGCGGTTTTTGATAAAGTCAAACCTTTTAATCGTACCAGATTGGAATTGAAACGATGTAATGTTTTACTCCTTTTCCCCGCAACCACTGCTTTTAATCGTACCAGATTGGAATTGAAACATCACGATATTCTGAATATTATTATTCGCCATTACTCTTTTAATCGTACCAGATTGGAATTGAAACCTTGAGATGTTTCCAGAACGGTCGCTATCGCCTGACTCTTTTAATCGTACCAGATTGGAATTGAAACGAAAAGAAACAAAAAAAGACGGAGAAGAAGGATGTAACTTTTAATCGTACCAGATTGGAATTGAAACAAAAAACCGCCCAGCAACCCGCCCAGCAGCCCGCTTCTTTTAATCGTACCAGATTGGAATTGAAACTTTGTGCGACATTCTCTATTTTTTCAGTTTCAAGATTCTTTTAATCGTACCAGATTGGAATTGAAACATCCGTTACGTATTGATACCTCATGTAGCGCGAGCTCTTTTAATCGTACCAGATTGGAATTGAAACGCGACTTCCGCATATGCTTCGTAGGCTTCTTGTAATCTTTTAATCGTACCAGATTGGAATTGAAACTCGATTGAACCGTTCAGAACCGTGTTCGCATTGCCTCTTTTAATCGTACCAGATTGGAATTGAAACAATCACGCCGCCCCGAATCACACCGCCCCGAATCACGCTTTTAATCGTACCAGATTGGAATTGAAACATGGAACTACGATCAAAACCCACAATATGAACCAAAACTTTTAATCGTACCAGATTGGAATTGAAACATCCCAATCCCGTTACATTCGTACCTACGAATTGGATCTTTTAATCGTACCAGATTGGAATTGAAACAATACAGATTTTCACCTTTTAGCTTGCCGCCATCGATACTTTTAATCGTACCAGATTGGAATTGAAACTTCGTGAACTGAATCAAACCGCTTGCCTCTGTCGAACCTTTTAATCGTACCAGATTGGAATTGAAACAACGATGGTGCTGCGGTACTTTGACAACTGGGCGGCTTTTAATCGTACCAGATTGGAATTGAAACTTTTTGGCACGCCAGTCACGGATGAATTGCTCAACGCTTTTAATCGTACCAGATTGGAATTGAAACTTGGAAAGATGTGATACAACAATACTTAGACGAGCCCTTTTAATCGTACCAGATTGGAATTGAAACAGTGCCGCAGCTACGCATTGACCGATACATGGACGCCTTTTAATCGTACCAGATTGGAATTGAAACCTGCCCATCATGCTCACACACCCAATCCGACATGGTCTTTTAATCGTACCAGATTGGAATTGAAACCTGATAACGATTGGGAAATTTGAATTTGACTTTGTGCTTTTAATCGTACCAGATTGGAATTGAAACACATCTACAAAATTAGGCGAAATAATGTAAGAAACCTTTTAATCGTACCAGATTGGAATTGAAACAGACCAATTGAACTATAAGAAGAAAGAAGATGTGAAGCTTTTAATCGTACCAGATTGGAATTGAAACTACACTTCTAAAAACTCTGCCCAATCCTTCACGCCACTTTTAATCGTACCAGATTGGAATTGAAACATTATGTACCGCTCGCCACCATGAACGTGGGTACTTCTTTTAATCGTACCAGATTGGAATTGAAACAGCGTTTTGCTCCGCGAGCGTCAGCGCCCGCCACTGCTTTTAATCGTACCAGATTGGAATTGAAACGTTCAATGTCATTGTAAATATTATAAAGCAGTTGTCGCTTTTAATCGTACCAGATTGGAATTGAAACATTTTTATAATTAGGCTAAGGAAATCGTAATCTAAGCTTTTAATCGTACCAGATTGGAATTGAAACGAGTGGATAGCAAATTTAATAAACTTTGAAACGGCGCTTTTAATCGTACCAGATTGGAATTGAAACAACGACCCAAACAGCGTAATTCAAACAAATTGGGTTTCTTTTAATCGTACCAGATTGGAATTGAAACTGTTGATATTCTAAAGACTTTCTACGATACCAAGCCCTTTTAATCGTACCAGATTGGAATTGAAACTTTTGAGTGGGAAGCAAATACAAATAAGTGTTTTTTGCTTTTAATCGTACCAGATTGGAATTGAAACATACCTTCCGGCTTCGCGGTCAGCCAAATCGTTTATCTTTTAATCGTACCAGATTGGAATTGAAACAACATTAACGGATATAATGTAAAAACAGAGTCTATCTTTTAATCGTACCAGATTGGAATTGAAACATTTGAAAGTCTGTATAAAGCCAAGTCAGTACGGAAAGCTTTTAATCGTACCAGATTGGAATTGAAACAACTATCATACAAGAAAGAAGTAAATGATTTAAGTTTTTATTTATGTTGTTAATAAATTTATGAATAAAAATTATAAAAAGGACAGATTTATTATAAAAATAAATTATTCATAAATCATAATAATCACAAAGCCCTTTGAAAACTCAAGGGACTTTGTAATCGAGAATCCAATTTTACGATTCTACTGCTCAAAACTTTGCTCCTACCGACACATACCACGTACGTCCATCACCGGGCAGCAAACCTGGACCTGGATAACCACCAGCGCGTCGCGTCGCATATCTTTTGTCATATAAATTGTTGATACCCATGCGAATGGAATAGTTTTTGAGAAAATTTACCCGAAGATTCAAGTCGGCAACATGATAAGCTGCAATCAACCCAACCTGAGCATTGGCGGTGGGTGCAGCGGTATTGGCAGCATCGGCGAAGACTTCCCCGGTGAAACTGTGTTGGTATGACAGCGATATATCTTTGTGCGTGAAAGTAGCGCCCATGCGATGGATATAATTCGGGGCGTATTCTATTTTTTTACCCTTAAGATTGGTTTCAACCAAACGTTGGGTTTGGCTATTGTAGCTAATGGTTTGAAAATCAGAATATTCTGCATTCAGCCAAGATAAAGAACCAAAGAAAGAAAGCGCCGTTTGGCGGGACTGTTTGCCATTGGAAATCAGGCTGAGTAAATCTATTTCAGCATAGAATTCCACGCCCCGCGATAGCGATGCGCCTACATTCGTACGAAGATTGAAAGGCTTGTTATCTGCTCCCAGTTGCGTCAGCGTTCCGATTCGATTATCATAAAACAGTTGAAAAACACTCACATCAAAGGTTATCCAGCCGTCCACATTTCCTCGGAAACCTAAATCAAAATTATAGCCTTTAGCGTCTTCCAGATTTTCATCAATCACGTCGGTCGTAGCCGCTTGTGTTAAATCGCTGAACAATACCGGACGGAACGCCTGCGTAAAATTCGCATAAAAACCTGCGGTATTAAATATTTTCCAATCTGCGCCGATACCTGCGAGCATCACGGTGCGGTTACGTTCCTGCGGCGCAATGTTGACGGGCTGACCGCTAGTAATGTTGGTGCGACCCTGTGCTTTATTCTGAATAAATTCGACTCGAATGCCCGGCGTAATGGACAAGCGATTTGTAATTTGAAACAAATTTTCGGCAAAAAGTGCCTGATTGCTCGTTTGGTATTGCAAAAATCGCGGATAAACATCATTCACAATTGTTAAATCGAAATTAGTACTCGTCGTGCCTGCGCCTAATTGCTTGCGGTCGGTATCACAAGTGTACCAGCGCACACCAGCGGCGAGGGCTTGTTGCTGTCCAAAAAGACTATATTTGGTTAGGGTGCGGAGTTCAGCGCTCCAATTATTATAAAAATCGCGATCTACCTGACGAGGATTGAATGTACCTAGTTTTTCATTTAATGTATCCTGAATGTTGATGGCACGCACAAAACCAACGCTATTTCGCTCAGCATCAATGTGAGAAACGCGCAAAGTCGCTTCAAAATTGGCAGTGGGCGTGAAGTGTAATGTCGCATTGCCCACGAACCAAGGCGCATTAAACCAGTTGCGACTACGAAAAGACTGTTGCGGATTTTCGTTCAATTGCGCATCTGTCAAGCCGCCCGGCTGTTGGTTTTTATAAGTGTAATAAGTAGCTTCTACTGAGGCTTCCAGTTTGTCGCTAAACCGATAACCCAGTTTTACAAAACCATTGGTCACGGTGTAGTCACTCTTGTCGCGCCAGCCATTAGCGAAGCGATGATTGACATAGCCGTAATAATTGAACTTACCCACCGTACCGCCGATGGCGTTAAAAGTGCTAAATAAGCTATAGCTACCTATTGTATTGGAAGTTTCAAAACTGAATTGCTGGTCGGTCGGAGCTTGTTTGATGCGCATATTGATTAAGCCACCAAATTGCGGTCCATATTGCAAGGAAGCCGCGCCACGAATCACTTCGATGCGTTCCAGCGCCTCCGTTGGTGGGGTATAGTAAGCCTCTGGATAGCCGAAAATATCGGGGGTAATGTCGTAGCCATTCTGTCGAATATTGAATTCCCAAGAACGATTGGGGCTCAAGCCGCGCGTAGCCACGCCCAATTGAGTACCAGAGCCATCATTTTCCCAGACCATCATGCCAGGTACTTTGGCAAAAATCTGACGCGCGTTGTTCGTTACTACATTCGCATGAATACGGTCGAGTAAAATAATTTCATTTTTTTTACCAGCATAAATCTGTCCATTTTCGATATTTTCAAAGCGGTCAATTCCAGTTTGCGAGCGCAGCGCCGAAATAATCACTTCTTTTAATTCTATGGTGTCGTGAATAGCTTCTTGAGTTTGTGCCTTGATTTTCAGAGAAAAAGACAAGCAAAATAGCAGCAAAATCAGGTGCGCAGTGGATTGTTTCATTTGTTTATTTTTATTTAGACAAAATCTAATCTCGCTGCAAAAATAGAGTTGCTTTGCCTATTTACACCCCTTAAAGTTTGTCATTTTTTGATAAAAAATTAGGTAGGCGTTAGGTACGCAGTCACTACCTAAATCATGGATGAGATTTATATGTAATAAAAAATATCACAAAACTTCAATTTCCCAATAATTATAAAATATATTAATAAAAAGTAAAATCAACTTATTGCTTAGAATTGCCCTGAATTTCATCCAACGTATTGGCATCTTTCACTTCGGTCGGCTCTTCGATGTTTCGCACACTGCCAAATTCTCGCTCCAATGCTTTTTTAACAATATCCTTACGGCGACCGCTGAAAAGGAAATCTTTTTGCACTTCACTTTTTGCCATTTTTATTTTGTATTCCTCTACCGTTCCGGCGATATTAAAATAAAGATTGAACCAACCATTTTTCTGGGCTTTTTGGGGCTTCATGTTGGAATCGAAACTTTTTAGGCGATTGGCAAGCACTTGTCCAGCATTCACTTTTATATTATAATTCATATTATTATCAAAAGTATGCTCCCCGCTTACGGTCATATTCATGGCGTTGCTTTGGATAAACATGGTGGGAATGTAAATTTTTCCATTGGCAATTTCCAAATAATTTTCCAGCTCGGCAAAGTGAATGTCGCGCAAATCCTGCACTTTCACGTAGGTAGAAAACGATTCTAGCATTTTGAAATCCTTGAGTGCGCCATCGCGAATGCGCATATCGGCGAGTACCCGAAGTTTATCATATTGAAAATTACCTGTGGTGTCCCAATAGGCGAAAATAGCGATTTTAGAATCGAGATTGCCAATCACATTATTATTCGTAATAATATCTTGTCCGAAATTCTCGGTTTGACGAAAGAACTCACTGGCGTTCAGGTTATTACAAATTAGATTGGCGGTAAGGCGTGGCGCATTTTCAAAATACATCTTGCCATCGAGGTTGAAAGAACCATTCATAGCTTTGGTGTCGCCCTTGATATTTAGTTCATTATTATTAAATTCTAATGTGCCCTTAAAATCATTACCATCTATTAAATTATAATTAAAATGCTGAATATTTGCATCAAATGTACCTTTTAAAAACTGCGTAAACCGTTGGCGCTTATGGATTTGTTTGGTTTGTAAAGAATCTATGGTAAGCGTATCGGCTTGCTGCTGATCTTTGGCAATATAAGTTAATTTCATAAGTCGGTCGATATCAAGATTTTGCGATTGTAAATTCGCCTGAAATTCTAATGCCACATTATTACGATTGGTCGAATCCGCAAAAAAAACGGGGAATGATATGAATTGCTTGTCCTTTGAATAAAATATCGCTACCCGCACCGTCCAGCTTGAATTCTGGCACCAAAAGCGTGTCGCCATGGAGTAATAATCGTCCTTGGTCAATCATCATTTTTTCATCATTAATGGTCAACGAGGCATCGTCAAATTCTACTTCCCCACTTGCTTGCACTTGCGACACGCGATTGGTATTAATCATATCTTCGTACAATCCTTTGAGGGTCAAGTTTTTAATTTCTATTTCGCCACTTCCGGCGGTAATTTTAGGATTATTTAACAAACCATATACGGCTTCCATCGGCACTGCGCCATTCATCGAAAAGTCAATATTAGGCTTGTCAAAATTGTCAACCAGCAACCGCATTTCAAATAACTCACGATTGAAATAACCTTTCAAGTTTTTTATTTCAAAAACCGTACTTTCATTATTTCTATATTTACCATTTGTAAAATTGGCAGTAAATGAAACATCGCGCAGCGGCTCTTGCGAACGCGGACTCTCGATGCGACCATTTTGCAAACTAATTTCCGTCCGAATTTCTGGGTTCAAATCTTTCGTAGCTTGCCCTTTGATGTACGTTTTAAAATCAAAATTGCCATCGCTGGTCAGCTCGCCGAGGTTTTTTGAAAATTGCTCCGGCAGTAGTGCGATGACCGAAGAAACGTTGCCTTCCGTGCAATCCAGATACAAATCGAAAGAAGGACCCGTGTTGAAAAGCTCAATTTTGCCGTCGGCTTTGAAGCGATTCTCATTGAGTACAAGATTCACATTTTGTAAATTATATATATTTTGCTCTAAGTCTATCAACGCTTTAGCGGTGTATCCCAAATTTGCTCCTATGAGATAACGCGTGCTGTCTATTTCTACAAAACTCGACTGTAGGATTGCTTCACTTTCCAAGAAAAACTTTTTTTCAGAAAATTGTCCCGCAAAAGTCGCATCTATTACCGTCATCAACAAACTTTGGTGGGTGCTGGCATCTTCATAGATTAATTCTATATTTTTCAATGCCGCTTGTTCCAAATCAATCGCAGTACCCGTTGCGTCATCTTGCTTTTGCGGCGTGGAGGAGGATTTAAAAATATCATAATTTGATTGTTTTAAAAGCTAATTATTTCGTACCGTTCGTATGCACTTTTCTAAACCCTCTATTCGGATGTGATGATGGTCTAATAAAGACAATGCGCCCAATATTTGTCAGATTGGATTTTGACTAAAAGTTATTGCCGGAAACACTTTATCTTGACTATTTTATAAAACTACCACCCTGTAACCCACGCTTTCATCTTCGCCATATCAGGATGGGTAATGCCTGCTTGTTCGAGGGCTGCAAAATCATTCAATAACACCTGATGATAGCCATTTCCTTCCCCATCTTTTTTTTCTTTGAGTTTTTCATAGGTAGTTTGAGCTTGCTGATACTGCCCCCGCAGCAAATACGAGTACCCCAGATTGGTCAAAACCCATTCTTGCGAGGTATCGAGTTCCAGACAGCGCAGGGCGGCTTTTTCTGACAAAGCAAAATCTTTAGCTAATAATGCCCACCAAGAGAGATTGCCATATTCCCTAATAGCATAATTTAATATTTGATTATCTAACTCTTTTAAATGGTCGCAGCTTTCCGCTAAAAAATATCCCGCTTTGGCTACCTTTATAAAGTCATTTTTTGCTTGTGCCGAATCTTTTACTGCAGTGACATTACTTAGCACCTTTACCCACTCCTGAAAAAAGTGAGTACCACCATCCAGGATAGCCTTTTCTCAAATCGTCATTGCTTCCTCGTATTGTTTCAGCGCCTGGTCATATTGTTTTGGGGTTTCATAAAACACGCCCAAATTATTCAAAGTCAAAGCCACATCAGGTAAGAAGGCATCGGGATTCTTGGCTGCTAATTGCCGATACATTTGTAGAGCTTCTTGGTAGGCACTATCCGCTTGCGGCATCTGTTGATTAGCACAGTAAAGATTACCTAAGTTATTTAAAAAGGTAGCCTTGCCTTCATCGGTTTTGGTGGAGGACAATGCTTGCTTGTATAAGCTAATTGCCCTTTGGTCTTGGTTCTGAAAATCTAAAAAGTAAGCGTAGTTCCCCAAAGTAAAGATATTCGTTGAATCCAACTGTAGCATAATTTCAAAACAAGTAGCGGTACTATCAAACTCAAAGCGGTTTTTATGCAAGTCGGCTTTGAATTGAAGGGCTGCAATGACATCGGTCGTACGCTGCTGTTGTACAGAATCCCGTTGGTCGAGCTCTTTTCTACCTGCTACTATTTTCCCTCGTTCTATCAGTATCTTTTCTGCTTGCTGCGCCAGATTGGCTTGTTGTAATATTTTCAGTGCTTGGTCTAACTCCCCTTTTTGAAAAGAACGAAAGGCTTCCTGGTATAAAGGAGAGGCATCGTCTAAGTTGATGGGCGCATATTTTCTTGCCAGTTCCTGGGCTTGTGCTTCTATTTTTTTGCTTTGCTCCGACAAGGCGGCATATTCGGTTTGTAAAGTTTGGATTTTGGCGGCATTGGCTTTAGCATCTTTTTGGAGTTCCACAATTGCTTTCCCTTTCTTTTGCAGGAGTGCGGTTAAGTTCTTTTCCGCTTCGGTTTTGCCGATGTTGTAAATCTGTCGGCGGTATTCGGCTATTTTATTAGGTGCTGCCATAGAAAGGCGCACCTGGTCGCGTTGCCCGGTCACCGCACCCAGTGCGTCAATATTTACCACTTCTAAGCCCTCTTTTTTCACCACTAGGTTGACCGTTGCTTTTTCGGGTACGCCTACGAATATGAGTTTGAAAATACCCTGGACATCGGTCACTTGTGCACTGGCTTTTTCAAAATCATCTTCTATTTGCGCATTGTTTACATATTTACGTTTGCCGGTATCAAATTTGCTATTGTGAATGGAAACAATGCCCGAAATGCTGGATTGTTGGGCGGTTAAAGCCGTAGCGGAAAGCCAAGCTATGAGGAAAACAAGGGTCTGTTTCATGGTATTTTGGTTTTGAAGTTATTTTTCCATAATAATATTCAAGGGTACATTCGTCTGCGGGTAGGCTTTTTTCAGCAGCATTTTAAAACCTGGTTTCAAAAATTGCACTTCCTGTTCTTTACGTTGCGCACTTTCGGGAATCTCCATGCTGTATCGTCCGGTTACGTCCGTGGTATCGCTTAAATTATCAATCGTGACTAAAACACCCGGCAAGGGTTGGTCGCGCTATATCACCGTGCCAAACACCCGACCCAAATTTTGAAGTTCCAAGGCAAGATAAATACGTCCATCGGTAGGAACGGTATAAATCGAATCGGGATATTTGGGTTTGAATGGTTCTGAGAAATCAATGTCGAGACTCACTTGGTCGCCTATTTTTACATTTTGAAAGGAAGCCGTTCCTTTATCGTCAATCAATTCTTTTTTGCGTTCGCCGCCTTCCACATCCATAAAAATGTACCCTTGCTTCCGCAATTCGTCCGTACCCATTTTACTCTCTACAAAAACGGTTGCGTTGATTAGTTTACCTTGTTTACTGGAAGAAAATATATCCCGTAAACTGTAGCCTGAAAACTCAGCTATAGCAGCTAACAAAGATAAAATAGTAGCAGCAAATGCAATAGATACGGTAACCGTACAACCTTTCCGTTTTTTCAAAGAAGTAAAAACAGATTCTTTTTCTTCTTTGGGCAATTCATCTACAATGGAGAGTAGAGAATTCGTAATTTGATTTTTCAACTGATTTAATTCTTTAATTGCTTCTGTTCCAGTTCTCTGCAATTTTTTATATTCGTTCAGGCGGGTAGATTGAAGCACTACTTCATTGTGCCATTGCTTGTTTTGCGTGACCTTAAGCAAGGTTTCAGTAGCTTCTTCGAGCTGGTTTTTCGCAATAAGGTTTCGGATGTTCGCTTTTTCCATTACTGGGTTTTGTTGAAAAAATGATTGTGCCAAGATAAAGTATAGGGCAAACGCACCAAATTTTTTTATACTTAGTAAACAGGGTTTTATGAAATAATATAAATTTAAATTAATGTAATTTTTATTCCATAAAGACCTGATATACAGTATTGGTTTTTTCTAACAATACTTTGATGCGTTTGCCCTGAGCACCAACTGTTGTCCAACAATTGTCAAAAAGAACCCTTTCTTTAATTTCAGGAACAATAGCATCTATTAGTTTTTGTTTTTCTGCTTCAGAGTCAATTCCTGTGGCACATCCAGAAAATAGAAACATGAAAATTAAGCCGCAGGATAATAGTTTTGAGGTCTTGATGTTTAAAAAAATTAAATTTTCCATTTTTAATGATTTTTGATGAAGGAATATTTTTTTGTTTTAATGGTGTGCAACGTTTACGTATGGACGCCGGGAAGCCCGTTCTGGGCGAAATGGGCGACCATACCTTGTTAGCGGCATTATAATGTATAATAAAAGCTTTCATTGCCGCTAACTCTTGTACTAACGCAATAGCGACTAACCAAAACACGCAATGTGCACTTCATATAGTCACTATTGCGCCTATATCCTCATTAAAAAAGTTGACTTTTGAAAAGCTAAGACATCAATTCCGCTTTTGAGAATCATTGATTATCTGATAAAAGAAGCAGTATCTGTTTGAATCGAAATAGTACAGGTAGGATGTGTCGTGTGTTACTGGGGTACGTTTTTTCAGTGATGATGCAGGAAGTAATATTCGTCGGTACGGTACTTTGTAGGTATGATGCAAATATAATCCATTGTTTTAGAACAGTCAACTTATTTGTTAATTTTTTAACTTATTTATTTTTATAAACTTAGCTTACCAAGAAAGCGTTATTTATTGCCGAAAGTTTAAGGGTAAAATCCAGTAAGCGTCATTTCAAAACGTTCTTCTATCTTGTTGGGCTGGTTAAGTTCCAGTAATTTTATAGTGGCTTCTCCTATTCGGGTACGTGGTATTAGAACACCTTTCTTGGCTTCAAAATGGTCAAACCAATCTTGGGTTCTTGGATTAAATAATGGAATCAAAGCACCCTCCAATTCAAGTAGCGTACTGATGTTAGAACCTTTTTTCCAATTGCAAGGCGCACAACTCAAAGCAAGATTATTAAGCGTGTCAAGTCCACCATGTTGAATACTGATAATGTGGTCAATATGATAGTCAAAACTTGATAAATATTCTAATATACGGCAATATTCACAGCGATGTCCTGCCCTTGCTATCACCAATTTTCGGATGGCACGAGAAAGGTAAACACTCATGCAGCATTGAGTTTTTGAAGTGCTTTGGCTTTCGCCAGCCTTACAATATGCTCTACCGTCATGTATCTTTCCATTTCTGCATTTTCTTCGGAGGTCAATCCCACGGTTTTATTTTTTTCTAATAGTTCATTCACCCGCGCTTGGGCTTTAGGCGAGGCTTTGTAGGCTACCACTCGACGGGGCGAAAGGCTAGCGAGAAAATAGGCGAGTTCATCATAAACCGAATTGTATGCTATGGTCATTGAGTATGTTTTTTACAAAAATGGCTTTTTTTAAGTTAAAATCCAAGAAATAGTCCGCTCCTTTATAAGAATGCGAACAAGTGTACCGGAGGACTTCATCCGCCGCCATATTACTACGGCGGGTAGAGCCCGCCGGTACACGCTTATAGCGGGCTTGTAGCCGCTTGGCATGGACGTATCAATTCCCAAAATCCGGCTGCTCTTGCTGCTGCCGCTCTGGTCTTTTCTTGAAAATCGAAGCATCGGGTTTGCCGAAAGGAATTTGTATTGAAATGCGGTAAAAACGAGTGTCGCGGCGGCGCATACTTTCCTGATAATATTGGGGTAATTCGAGGAAGGTGACTTCACGGCGCGTATTAAATACGTCGTTAATATTAAATGTAATATTAGCAATATTATTAAAGAATGATTTTTTAACTGCAAAATCGGCATAAGTAATACCTTTACGGTCGCCCTGCGGCTGCGGGCGATTGCCTTCGTAAGCGCCATTGATTTGCACCGAAAAACTCGCCGGTAAGCGATAGCTGAGACTCACTTTGCCATTGCCTGCCCAACCGGTATTGCTAAACGTATCTACATTCACACTAAAGTTAAACACGTTGGCATTCAGCATGATGTCCATATTTTTACCAAAAGCGAGCTTCAGCGTGTTATCCAAACCATACAGGGTTTCATTCTGCCCATTTACAAAGGTAGTGACCAAAACCGAAGGGTCGGTTTCGGATGGAAGTGACAGCGGTTTGATAGAATTCGTCTCGATACTGGTGTAAATCGTTGATAGCCAGTTGTGTTTGCCAAATATTTTATTGTAATTGATTTCTGCCAAGTTGATAAACTCCGGTTGCAAACTCGGATTGCCGATGCGGATGTTTTGGCGGTCGTTGTTTTGAATGCCCGGCATGATTTGCATGAAGTTCGGACGCTGGATTTTACGACTAAAATTCACCCCTAATTCACCATTATTCGGCAGTTTTTTAGCAATGTAAATAGACGGAAACAGCGTGTTCAAAATATCCTTGCCTTTGTTTGGATAATCGTAGCCAAAGTCGGGGCGGTCATCCAATTTCGAGTCGCCTGTCAGGTTCGATTGCTCAAAGCGCAAACCAATTTGATAACTGATTTGATATTTCAAACGGCTGCTAAAATTGATGTACGCGGCGTTAATCATTTCGGTGATGCGATTATTTTGGGAAAATTCGCTGTCCTGCACATACGCATTTTTTTCATAATCAAACGGACTGAACAAGTATTCCTGGTCGCGACCGCTCCAAAAGGTACGCACGCCTACTTCCAACTTGGTCGAATCGTTGAGCGGATTCACATAATCCATTTGAAAAACCGCCTGCTGATTCTGATTATCACCAGCAATATTTACCAATTCCGGGTAGTTGAGGAGTGCATGGTCATTCGCGTCGAAGCCAGTGGTCGTCCATTGCGCGGCGTTGGAGCCCGTTCCCCAGCCGTAGTTGAACAAGGTGGTGAGTGACCTATCTTTTTTAGCAAATGTCTTTACCCATTGCCCTTCGAGGGTCGTGTTGTTGAACGTATTGCGCGGCTTGGTGAGGCGGTTGCCGTATTCCAAGGTGTCTTTGGCAGCATTTAAAAACTCGTAGTCTTGGTCAGAATTAATGTTGAACTTGCCACCCACTTTCGTACCGCTCAGCGTCAGCGTGTTGCGATTGTTGATAGAATAATCTACGCCGATGCGCCCAATCTGAAAATTGGTGTTGAACTTGGTGTCGGTATATTGATTGAAATAATTGGCAATCGAGCCATCAGGATTCAAATTCGTACGGTAAGCATAGCCCGGCGCTGGATTATTACTGGCATTTATATTATAAAAACTGGTAAAGTTAAAGCGTCCTTCGCGCAAGTTTAAACTGAACATCCCGTTGTAACGCCCTTGCGTACCTGCGCCCGCGCTCACGATGCCATTGTAGCCCGGTTTGCGATTTTTCTTTAATACGATATTCAAAATACCGCCACTGGTAGCCGCTTCGTATTTGGCAGAAGGATTAGAAATCACTTCCACGCTTTCAATTTGGTCGGCGGGAATTTGCGTCAGCGACATCACGGTGGGTTTGCCATCCACGTAAATGGTCGTCCCTCGGTCACGCAGCTTGGCGCTCCCGTCCATATCTACCGTTACCGAAGGTACATTTTTCAACACATCTTCCGCCGTGCCGCCAGTGCTGGTAATGTTTTTATCTACATTGAAAACGCGCTTTTCCAAACTCAACTGCGTACCGGCTTTTTCGGCAGTCACTTCCACCGTACCTAATACTTTTGAATCGCCGGCAAGTGCCAAATCGCCTAAATCCTGTTCGACATTACTCGGTGGTACGACGCGCGCCATTTTCATAAAATCTTTATATCCGACAAACATTACTTTAACTTTATACGCACCAAAAGGCAAGCCAGTGATATTAAATTCGCCGTTATCTTCCGTCAGCATTCCGCCCATGAGCGAGTCGCGCGTGCCAATGACCGCCCAAGCCGTCACCGAGGCGTATGCAAGTGGTTCTTTGGTGTTGGCATCTACAATTTTACCATATAAACGACCGATGTTCATTTTCGAACCGCCACCGCCGCCCATTGTCGAGGGCATTCCACCTTGCGGGGGTTGAGCAGCAGCCGTGAAAACAAATAGCATAAAAGTCAGGTGAATAAGAATTTTTTTCATGATTGAATTAAAATTTGAAAGCAAAAAATAGTTGGTGTAAAAATTACACGATGCAAAAGTAGCAGTACTTTTTTGCAAAGTCCAGTGAAACCGACAAACACCGAAAATGAATAGAAGTTTAAGCTGATTTTAATGACCAGGAGGCAGTGGGCAGTAAGCAGTGAGCGGTAGGCAGTGAGCAGTGAGCAGTGAGCAGTGAGCAGTGAGCGGTAGGCGGTAGGCAGTAAGCAGTTGAGAGTTGGCAGTTTGTAATTGTGTGAAATTGAAAACTTAATTAAAATTAAATAGGCTACCCGAATTGAATCGAATAGCCTATTTTCTCCTTTTGCTTCTCTGTATGGTATCTAAATTACATCACAATAAAACTAACATGACGTATTATAATATTTTAAAATTGTTTATCAAGTGATTAGCGGCTGCCTACTGCTTACTGCCCACTGCCAACTGGTATTAATTCTTCTTCTCCAAATCCGGCAACATAAAATCATCCAGCGCACTTGGCATTGCCATCAATTTTTCAATATCTTCTACGGTGCGCGGCGCACGAGCAGAGAGGTTTTCCCAACCTTTTTCAGTGATTAAAATATCATCCTCAATACGGACCGCAATGCCCCACCATTTCTTATCGCACGGGCTACCTTCTGGAATGTAAATGCCCGGCTCGACGGTGATGACGGTGTTGGGTTTGAATTTGCCGCCCGTGCCGCGGTCGTGTACATCCAAGCCCAAATAATGCGAGGTGCCGTGTGGAAAGTAATTATGCTGCTGTCCGGCTTTAATAATACCCAATTCTGCTAATCGTTTATCTACAATTTCCCTTGCTGCTTGATGCGTGGACCGAAAATCATTGCCTACTTTACACGCTTCAAAACCAGCCGTTTGCGCTTCCAAAACAATATTATAAATCGCTTTTTGTTCCACCGAAAAAGTGCCGTCCGCAGGAACCGTGCGCGTTACATCCGCTGTGTAACCATGATATTCCGCACCCAAATCCATTAACACCATTTCATCGCCCAACTGCGTTTTACTATTTTCAATGTAATGTAAAATACAACCATTTTGTCCCGCACCCACAATAGACGGATAACCTTGATATTCCGAGCCATACATTTTATACACAAACTCATGCAATCCCTGAATACCTGACTCCGACATCTTCGGCTTCAAGGCTTTCATCACTTCTACCTGCCCGACACAACTTACTTCAATGGCTTTGCGCAATAATTTCAATTCTTCTGGTGACTTGGTTTCGCGCAGTTGGTCCATATATTGCTCTAAAGAAGCTACATCCAGATTATCATTGGGCATCTTAGCCATGACTTTCATTGCCATTTCGTTGTCTTTGGCACTCATAAACTCTTCTACCAAGGGATCTTTCAGCATGCTGGGGTCTCGGCGGCTCCGATTGTACAACGCTTCTTTTTTCTCTGCTAAAGTCCGATTCGTATCCTTTATAAGGGCATATAATTGCCGCGATGCACCATCAAAATTTTTAGGAATTTTAGCTTTCGTTTTAAAACCTTCCATTAAATCATACAAATCCGCATCGCCATTTTCATCCCGCGCATCATTTTTGAAATTAAAGAACATCACTTTATCAAAACTGCTATAATTCAAGCCGTATTCTTTAAATTGTTCATGGTCAATGACGGTCGCAAACCCTAATTTCTCGCGCACGCCATCGGGTCCAAGTCGCCGCCCGTTCCACATTTCACTTTGCGGGTCGCGTGATTGTGCAAACACGATTTCATTATATTTTGCACCAGAATTGGCTTGCTGGTCATCCGAAAATATCATCAAAACCGTGTGCGGTTCTGTATATCCGGTGAGGTAATAAAAATCTGGGTCTTGATGGTACTGGAAATCCACGTCATTGGCGCGATTGCGCACGGGATTGGCAAAGAAGACCGCGACGGAGTTTTTCGGCATCATTTTACGCAAAGCTTCGCGGCGGGATTTGTGGAATTCACTCGTCAAATAGTCAGTCGGTACGTCTTTTTGGGCATAAGCAGCAACGAGAACGCAGGTAAATAGAAATGAGAAGATTGTACGCATCGTTTTATATTTTTGGAATGGTAGTTTACTAAATTAATTTTTGACTTTTACAGTTCATCTATTTCTTCCTCCGTCAAGCCCGTATATTTTATAATTTTTTCCTTTGGCTCACCTTCTATTTTCATTTCTCTCGCAATTTGCAATTTACTATTCTTTTCTCCTTTCTCTTCAGCGCGCCGTTCCGCAAGTTCTACTATTCCTCGTTCGTCCTGTGCTCGCATACCCGCATAAATATAGGCATCATACGCTTCTTTTGTCCAATTATGCTGGGCTGCTTCTGTATAAGCGGCTGCAAGTCCTTCATCTTCTACGTTTTCTGGTATTACTTCCAACTCGTCTGCGTTTTTAATAAAAAAAGTCCATTGATCTATAATGCTGTCTAAACCATCCGCATTTTTATTAAACTTAGGCAATTCAATAAAGCGAAATTGCATATCTTTAAACACACATTCACCCGTTTCTTCATCTATAATCAAATGTTTGGAGAGATAATTTTTACCGGCGAAAAAATTAAAATCTAAAATACCAATGAAATAAACCGGACGTAATGCCGGATAATCATCGCCCACCTTAATTTGACCTGCATAATCTTTACAAGTATAATACAAAACCCGCTTATCAAATCCTGCCCGTTCTGCCACTTGCATTTCTACAATGAAAGTTACACCGCGCTTATCTGTTGCTCGCACATCAATAATGGAAGCTTTTTCGCCGATAATTCGCGGCAATTGAAAAGGATTAAGCAAAGTTACTTCCTTCACTCGGTCTTGACCTTCCAAGCCCAATACAGCATTGAGAAAAGAAATCAAAATGATTTTTTTGTTCTCATTGCCAAATATCTTGCGAAATGCAACGTCGTTTTTTACATCTACGAATTTCATAGCTACAAAAATACGAAAAAGAGCGGCGGAAAGCAAGGGATAGGAGGTATCGGCAAATCAGGCAAGTGCTCCACCTTTCTAAAAGACAAGGCTGCAAGCTGGTGGTGCGGTGGGAGCAATGGGGTTCAAAAAGTCCATCCGTAAATCTTGGTTTGCCGCTGAGCCAAAAAGTTTTCTAAAACTAATATCCGAGTATGGATGAATATACTTTGGTAGGACGGGATGAATTTCTTGCGAAATATGGAAAAGGAGAGTGGAAAGCAAGGAGCTACTTGCTCATGGTCAATGACGGTCGCAAAACCTAATTTCTCGCGCACCCCATCGGGTCCGAGCCGCCGCCCGTTCCACATTTCACTTTGCGGGTCACGTGATTGTGCAAACACGATTTCATTATATTTTGCACCAGAATTGGCTTGCTGGTCATCCGAAAATATCATCAAAACCGTGTGCGGTTCTGTATAACCAGTCAAATAATAAAAATCCGGGTCTTGATGGTACTGGAAATCCATGTCATTGGCGCGATTGCGCACGGGATTGGCAAAGAAAACCGCGACGGAGTTTTTCGGCATCATTTTACGCAAGGCTTCGCGCCGCGCTTTGTGAAACTCGCTGGACAAATAGTCAGTTGAGATGTCCTTTGCGCATTCGCAACAACGAGGACGCGGGTAAATAGAAAAAAGAGAATCGTTCGCATCGGTTCTGTTTTTAGAATGCTAAAATACGCTTCTTTTTGGAGATGAGGAAAATATTCGCTTGCGAAATGGAGTATGTTTAATAATGACGTTCATGGGCTACACGCAGTGCGGTCTTATTAGCACTGCACTTGATACGAAGCACAAATGTTGAACCTTGCACAAATTTTTCTACGAAGCACATCAGCCCGCCTTTTGCCAAGCTGCTGTTAGGCGATGGCTTTATTTCATTTAGTCTTGATGTCCGTATCCTAATTCTTCATTTTTGTCCCAAAATGCCATAAAAAAGTTCCGCTGGCGTTCCTTTTCTACTTGTCCATTCCGCAACTATTTTAATAGCTTCCTCCAAGTCTTCTAAATAAGCCATTCTGCCATCACTTCCTCTAATTCCTTTTTCGTCTTTCTTCGCACCTCTGTTAATAAGAATGTTCTTTTCGTCGTAAACAATTCTTCTTACGTCTTCAAATAATTTACCTTTTGGTAGACTGAAATGCTCCCCAAAAATTGGACAGAAAAAGGCAAAAAAGATAATTGTTGAAAAGCGATTATCTTACAAAAAACTGTCATAAAAAATGAGCAGAAAAGCACGCCGTCAGTTTGACAGCAAATTCAA
>Ga0163149_10002723_pt1 | contig 20868 bp, 18 predicted proteins | sample OliLakLV19MP5G1_FD_148604 | JGI IMG/M metagenome (GOLD analysis project Ga0163149, IMG submission 148604) | Freshwater microbial mat bacterial communities from Lake Vanda, McMurdo Dry Valleys, Antarctica - Oligotrophic Lake LV.19.MP5.G1 | ecosystem: Environmental > Aquatic > Freshwater > Lake >...
ATTTTTAAAATAATTCCTTCACCTGGTTTGAATAACAACAACGGTAGTTTGAAAAAAGCAGGTAAAGTTGCTCGCACTTCCAATTCCCGTGCTTAAGCCTATAACGTTTTCAATAAATTATACAATCTACCATCTGTTATAAAACACCCTGTTTGCAATAGCTCAAATACTTCCACTCCTCTTTCTTTTAAATACCCCTTTTCTATTTTAACTAGGTTAACAGCATTCATACTACTTTGGTTCCATTGCTCAAATACATTGTCGGCCATTAAATCCAAGCTCTGATTCTCCTTCACCCTTAAACCTACCAAAACAATTCTATCATTTGTCAAATGGAATATGTTTAATGACTTACTATCTCTGTATTCTAGGTAGTCTATTTTGCTCATTACTTTTTCGTATACCAAATCACTGAATACCTCAATCAACTCTTCAGCCTTTTCTTTTTCAGTCGCTTTCATCTTTTCCCAATCCGCTCCCGTAATTTGTGCAGAGGAAAGAAAATGAATGAATTCTTTTTCTAATTCTTTCAGCTCAGCACTTTCTAAACGTTTGTATTTCATGCCCTATTTTATTTTGAATATTGCCCAAAAATAGTGTAATTCGTGATATAATTTATTCCAAATTCAATAAGCAATGATAATCAACCATACAGTTACCGAACGGTTTTTAAAATACGTTAAAATAGACACACAAAGTGATCCTTCCTCTCCTACTTGTCCATCCACAATGAAACAAAAGGATTTAGGAAAAATATTGGTTGCAGAACTATTAGAAATGGGCATTACGGATGCCCACATGGATGAACACGGCTATATATACGCAACCATTCCTAGCAACACTTCTAAAAAAGTTCCTGTCATTTGTTTTTGCTCTCACATGGACACATCACCCGACTGTTCTGGTAAAGATGTAAACCCGCAAGTACATAAAAAATATGATGGAAAAGACATTGTTCTGTTAAATGATAAAACACAGGTTATTCGTGTGCACGAACATCCCTCTTTAACAAAACAAATTGGAAACGATATTATCACAACGGATGGAACAACATTGCTTGGCGCAGATAACAAAGCAGGTGTAGCCGAAATTATGGATGCAGCAAATCATCTAATGAAACATCCCGAACTAAAACATGGCACCATAAAAATATTGTTTACTCCTGACGAAGAAATTGGAAGAGGTGCTGACAAAGCAGACATGAAAAAATTGGGAGCCGATTTTGGTTACACCATTGACGGAGAAGAATTAGGACATATTGAAAATGAAACGTTTTCTGCCGATGGCGTAACAATCAATATTCATGGAGTTAGTACACATCCAGGATTTGCAAAAAACAAAATGGAAAGTGCTATTAAAATTGCAGGTGAAATTGTTGCCGCTTTACCTAAAGACAAAATGAGTCCGGAATCAACAGAGAAGAAAGAACCATTCGTTCATCCTGTAAGTATCTCTGGAGGAATCGAAGAAACCACTTTGCAATTTATTATTCGTGCTTTTGATGAAGAGACTCTAAAAACACAAGAAGATTTTCTAAAAATATTGACAGAAAAAATAATTAAAAACTATCCGCACTCAACTTTCGATTTTATTGTAAAGCAACAATACAGAAACATGAAACAAGTGTTGGATAAAAATCCAGAGATTGTAAACAATGCTTTAGAAGCAATTAAAAGAGCAGGCGTTGAGCCAGTGTTGTCAAGCATTAGAGGAGGAACAGATGGCTCCCGTTTCTCCTATATGGGATTGCCTTGTCCAAATATTTTTGCTGGCGAACACGCCTTCCACTCCAAACACGAATGGGTAAGTGTGCAGGATATGGAAAAGGCAGTTGCTACAATTGTAAACTTATGCATGATTTGGGAAGAAAAAGCATAATAAATAAAACTACGCTCAGTGTGGCCTTATTGATTGTCATACTGAGCGTAGCCGAAGAATCAAAAATGCCACAAATCGTGTTCGTAAATAAAGATGTCATTCTTTACACGTTCTGACTCTAATTGTTGTTCCAATCCCACTTTGTAATCGTAAATTCCTCTGTCGTACACATTGCTTTCTTTTCGGATATAACTTGAAAACATTCGTTTCCAGAAGATATCGTCCAGTGTTCTTCTTTCAGCGTCATTATTTCGCATAAAGACTTCTGAAGTTGCGAACACCGGACGAGCTTCTGGAAAATAGATCCAGAAAAGGGGTTTATCTGCACCTAAATGCTCTCCAGACTCGGAAACTTTCTCTATTAACGGACAAAGTCCTATGATTCGTACATCCATAACTGATCTTTGTTTATCATAAAACCAATCTTCTTTCACCCAATACTTCCAAACTTGTGCTGTAGTTATAGGTTCAGGAATATCCACGGGGTCAAAAACACCTTGTTCTTCAATTCGTTCTATCATTTTTGTTACAGATGGATTCATTCTCATAGCAACCTCCGTCATTGTCATTTCGTAGCGGAATTGATCATCTGTAGCCGCATTATCGAAACAGGTTATTTTCCCTCCGTTTAAAGCACCATCCAAAATCACATCAAATAAACTCTTCCTATCCAACACAGGTGAATCAGGATAATATAAAGGATGATTCATTTTTTCTCTTAAGTCGATTACTCGCCAAACTCTTTTGCTCCACATAACATCTGCTTCTCTTAAAGAAGGATAAGGAGTCACTTCTTTACTACGTGTATTGTCTTTTATATAAGACAAATCAGGATACTTTGATGGCCCAAGAACCTTACTCTTGGTTGTATCATTTTCAAATGCATAACCTTTTAGCAATAAACAAAAAAGAATAAGTAAGAGAGAAACTAATTTTTTCATTTTGACCTCCGTTTTTAGTTAGATAATTGTATAACGGAAATGAAAAAAAAAGATACGGGGTTAATTAAATTTTTAATCCTAGGACTAAAATATCATCTATCTGCTCCAAATCACCTTGCCATTTTTTGATTATTTTCTGAAATAAATTTTTCTGTTCATTCATAGGCAAATGAGCCGCACTCAAAATCATCTGTTGAAATTGCTTGTACTTAAATTTTTTTCCTTTCGGACCACCAAACTGATCAACATATCCATCGCTAAATAAATAAAAAGCATCTCCTTTTTTAATATCTATTTCATGTTGAGTAAAAACAGTGTTCCTGTTTTCGGTGTGTGCGCTAATTGCAACCTTATCACCTTTGCACTCAATAAACGTATTATCCCTCACGTAACAAAGAGGATTGTTTGCACCAGAAAACTGCAATTTCATGTTCTTTCTATCAATACGTATCAATGAAAGATCCATCCCGTCACGCACATTTGTACTATTATAATTGTGTTTAAACAACTCTCTAACCTCTTGCTGTAAAAATGAAAGTACTTGAGAAGTATCTGGTGTTTTTAGCTGTTTAATGGCATTCTTTAAAGAATTATATCCAACCATACTCATAAAAGCGCCAGGCACTCCATGCCCTGTACAATCAACAACAGCAGCATACACATAGCTTTCAGACGCAACAATCCAATAAAAATCTCCACTTACAATATCTTTAGGCATGTACAAAACAAATGATTCTCTCAAAAGAGAATAAGTCATATCATCATCGGGCAATATTGATTCTTGAATATATTGTGCATAGCGAATACTATCAGTAATACTTTTGTTTTTTGCCTCAATAACATCTTTCTGCTTCATTATTCTGATGTTGGCAATTTTCTTTTGCTTGTATTGTTTGTAAACAAAAAAAGCCATTATCAAAAAAATCAATGAAACAAAAATAAAGACAAACAAAATAATTGTCCTGCTTTTTATAGCATCATTTGATTTTTCCAACTCCAAATTTTTGAGCTGTATTTCTTTTTCTTTATTCTGAGTTTGATATTGTGTTTCAATCTCCAAAAGCTGTTTTCTACTTTTTTCATTAAATACTGAATCCTTATAAAATACATACAACTCATGGTATGCAAGAGAGCTTTTGTAATCGCCCAACTTTTTATAAACCAACGAAATTTCTTGGCAAGTTTCTTTTATATTGTCAAAAGCATTCCGTTTTAAATGAACATCAAATGCCTCTAAATAATTTTTCAATGCATTTTTATTGTCACCACTATCATAATAGGTTTTTCCTAGCGACTGAGACACGACACCAACACCATACATTTGATTAATCTCCTTAAACAGCTTCATCGATTTGTTCAAAGAATGCAAAGACTCGGCATACTTTTTTTCTCTGTTTTCCAACTGACCAATCAAGGCGAATGTCATTGCTTCTCCATACTTGTTTTTTTCTTTGGAAAAAGCAGACAATGCATAATTAAGATATTTTGTAGCGCTATCTATTATACCCAATTCTCCAAAAATATTGCCGACCCCAAAAGAGGAAAGAGCCAAAGACGTATTGTCATTTATTTCCAGACCTATTTGATAACACTTCCTAAATGACTCTAATGCTTTATTGTTATCTCTATTTCCCAAATGTGTATTTCCGATTGAATTCATTACAATACTCATGCGTTTTTTATTTCCCAGTTCATCATAAATACGATATGATTCATGTAAATTTTTTAGTGCGAGATTATAATTTCCTTTAGCGTTATACACTTCTCCCATTCTGGAATATGATCTAGCCAACCCTCTTTTAAAATTAATTTTTTGAGCTAATTCTAATGCAACGGATGCATACCTATAACTACTATCAGGAAAATCTACTACTTTTTGTGCTAGATCATTCAGCACATTTACTTTAGTGGTATCTGTGATTTTTTGTGATAATAAGTTTAATAAACTATCCGTTGTAGCATCTTTTTGTGCAGAAACAAAAGATGTGACAAAACAAAAAATGAATACTATGTAGGAATGTCTTTTCAATAGTAGTTTTTAGAGGCGCTAAAGTAAAAGCAATTACTGATAATCCCAAACAATTTGTATTAAATTTAGTTAGGGTTTATCTAAATTAAATCCTTATTAATCGGTTTTTTTTAAAAACAAAGAATATTTTATGGAATTTCAATCCTGATTACATCATTTATAGCAAAAATGCTATCAAATGGAAAATTCAAATGAAATAAGAATCAGCATCCCAAAACCATGTCATGAAGATTGGAACAAAATGACTCCTAATCAGCAAGGTTCGTTTTGTGGAAAGTGTTGCAAAACAGTAGTAGATTTTACAAACAAATCTCCCGAAGAAATTAAAAACACTTTATTAGAAAATAGCGACAAGAAAGTTTGCGGTCGATTTAATACAATTCAATTAGATGAAAAACCAAAAAGCGCATTCAATATAAATATCCCTTTATATCTTTTACCAAAAAATATTTCTTACAGAAAAGCATTTGCAATTGCATTATTTTTCGCTTTCGGAACAAGCTTGTTTAGTTGCAGAACTACCGAAAATCATTTGGTGGGAGATATTGAAATAGAAAGAACCTTAGGAGAAGTAATGTTAAAAGATACCATCAAAAAAGAAGAACATATTGACACAATAAAATACGAACCGAAAATGGGGATAATAAAAACAACAAATAAATAAAAATAAAAAAGCCCTCTTGCTAAAAGCAAGAGGGCTTTTTCTAGTTGACAAAATTATTTGTTAACTGTTTTAGCTAAATCAGCTCCAGCTTTAAATTTTGCTACTTTTTTAGCAGCAATTTTAATAGCTTTTCCTGTTTGTGGATTACGGCCATTTCTAGCAGCTCTTTTAGAAACTGAGAAAGAACCAAATCCTACTAATGCAACTCTATCACCTTTTTTAAGTGCTTTTGTTGTTGCGTTAACGAATGCTTCTAATGCTCTTCCAGCATCAGCTTTTGTTAATTTTGTTTCTGCTGCGATTGCATCAACTAATTCTGCTTTGTTCATCTTGTTTTGTTTTTTTGGGTTAAACATTAATTTATATAACGAATGTAATGCAGAAAACATACACAAGGCAAGTTTTGAGGCAAAAAAATTGTAAAATTGTTGAAAAACGGGCATTTTGTTAATAAACGAGTCTAAAATACACCTTAAATCAAGGGTTTCATGGCAAATCTTCCTGAAAAACCATATTTTTACAGCAAAAAAAATGAGGAAGAAAAATAATTCTATAAATTCTGCTTCAACAAAAATTATCAACGCTGTTGAAATTCCTTATGATGGCTCACTGGGGCTACTTGCATTAGGAGCAGTGGGAATAAAAGCGTGGAAAAAAAAGCGAGAAGAGCTTCAATCAAAACAAAAAAATACTTCTAAAAATGAATGAGCGGTTGGCCAAAAAAGTGTTGGTACTGGGCTGGGACGCTGCAGATTGGAAAATCATCAATCCTTTGCTGGATGCAGGACTTATGCCTTCATTAGAATCATTAATCAACAAAGGAACGATGGGTGATATCGCAACTCTTGATCCTGTTTTATCACCTATTTTATGGACCTCCATTGCAACAGGTAAAATGGGAGATAAACACGGCATATTAAATTTTACCGAGCCCGTTCCCGATAAAATGGAGATTCGTCCGGTTACTTCCACAAGCAGAAAATGTAAAGCACTATGGAATATTTTATCACAAAATAATTTAAAATCAAATATCGTAGGTTGGTGGCCTAGCAATCCTGCAGAACCTATCAATGGAGTAATGGTTTCCAATTTTTTTCAAAAAATAACTAGTGAAAAAATAGAGGATTGGAAAATGAAGGACAGCACAGTGTTCCCTGAGTCATTAGCAAAAATAATTTCAGAGTATAGAGTACATCCTACCGAATTGACTTCAGAACACATCCTTCCTTTTGTTCCAAAAGCACATTTAGTAGATCAGGAAAAAGATAAAAGTTTAGTTGTGCTAGCAAAAAATCTTTCGGAATGTGCATCCATTCATGGTGCGGCAACATGGCTAATGGAAAACGAACCATGGGATTTAACAGCGGTTTATTTTGATACAATTGATCATATGAGTCATGCTTTTATGAGATATCACCCGCCTCAGATGCAGGGGATTTCAGATGAAAAATTTGACTTGTACAAAGATATTATCAACGGTATTTATCGTTTTCATGATATGATGTTGGAACGATACATTAAACTTGCCGGTAAGGATGCAACAATAATTATTCTTTCGGACCATGGTTTTCATTCTGACCATCTTCGTCCAAAACGACTACCAACAGAACCAATGGCACCTGCATTGGAGCATAGACAAGTTGGAATGTTTTGTATTTCGGGTCCCAACATAAATAAAGATGAACGCATTTATGGCGCTACTTTATTGGATATTACTCCCACCATATTAACGCTTTTTGGTTTGCCGGTTGGAAAAGACATGGATGGAAAAGTATTAACGCAAGTATTCGATAAAAAAATTACCCCTTCTTATATAGATAGTTGGGAAAATATTGAAGGAAATTCTGGTAATCATCCAAAAGAATTGCAACAAGATCCATTGGCTGCTCAAGAAGCATTAAAACAATTAATTGAATTGGGCTATGTGGAAGCACCATCAGCAGACAGCTCAAAAACTGTGGAGAAAGTCGTAAATGAAACACAATTTAATTTAGCACGCATTTATTTATATAAAGAACAAGTTAGTCTTGCAGAACCTATATTAGAAGCACTTTACACGCAATCGCCTACAGTTGCCCGGTATGGATTAAAATACATTGAATGCTTGCAAAAATTAAAAAAATTTGATGCTTGCATTTCTGTAATTGAAGAAATAAAACAACTAGATCAAAAAGAGTTGCCACAACTAGACTATTTAGAAGGCGTTTTTTTAGTCTCTCAAAACAAACCCAGAAAAGCATTGGAGCTTTTCAAAAAAGCAATGAAAACAATTGCTCACATGCCAACCTTACATGTTAAAATTGGTGAAGCGTTTGTTAAACTCAAAGAATGGAAGGATGCACAAACCGCATTTGAAAAAGCAATAGAAATAGATCCAGAAAATGCTGGTGCACATATGGGAATAGGAATTGCCCTTTTACGTCAAGATCAATTAGAAAAGGCCTTGGATCATTTACTAAGTTCTGTTTCACTTGTCTTCAATAACCCACTGGCACATTATTTTTTAGGAGAAGCGTTCTATCGTTTAGAAATGTACGAGAGAGCAGTAGAAGCATTTAAAGTAGTTACAACATTTCAACCGGGCAATAGAAAAGCACACAGTTATCTGATAAAATTATATACTAACAATGTTATGAATTTAGAAGAAGCAGAAAAGCACAATGCATTTATAAAAAATAACATTAAAGGCACTATTACGATTGTTTCGGGTTTGCCGCGTTCGGGAACATCAATGATGATGCAGATGCTACAGGCAGGCGGATTAGATATTTTAACTGATAACATAAGAACAGAAGACGAAAATAATCCTAAAGGATATTTAGAATATCAAAAAGTAAAAAATTTAGCGAAAGATAATTCTTGGATAAATGAAGGTCAGAATAAAGTAATAAAAGTAATTGGTCAATTACTGCAATATTTACCAGCTAACTATCAATATAAAGTAATTTTTATGGAGCGTGAAATGGAGGAAATTATCCAATCACAACAAATTATGCTCGGAAAAGTGTCAGATATTGAGAAGAAAACATATCCAACTGTTTTAGCAAATACATTTATAAAACAATTAGAAAAAACCCGTTCGTGGATTCAGAACCATCCGCAATTTGAAGTCATGCACGTATCCTATAAAGATGTAATTGAAAATCCATCGGAAATTGCTGAAAATTTATCTTTTTTTTTGGCTGCAGAACTAAATATAAACAACATGATAAAAAGTGTCGAACCTTTACTTTATAGAAATAAAAAATCTTCTTAAAACATATAATTTTTATTATCTTTGATAAACAATAATAAAAATGAATACTCCTACATTAAATAATAAGTTAAAATCGTATTCTGCCTTAGCGGGATCAATTGCATTGATGAGCTCACAAGCTGATGCACAAATCATATATTCAGATATAAACCCTGATTCTACTATTAATATAGGAGGGAATTTATATAATCTGGATTTAGACAATGGTGGTGTTTTTGATTATACAATTAAACTAAATATAGGAACATCTTCTTCTTATACTTCACAACAAGTTGCAATCAGTCCAACAGGAGCTAATGGCGTTGCGGGAGATACGGTTGGAGCTTATGTTTACCCCTTTGCACTTAACTCTGGAGACACCATAAAATCAACCCTACAATTTAACTTTGGATCCAGCCAGTCGATGGCTAGTTATTTTGGATCAAGTTCTAGCTATGGAAACTTTATCGGACAAACAGATAAATTTGTTGGCTTGCAATTTTATATTGGGGCACAATTGCATTATGGTTGGGCGAGATTTGATGTTGACGCCACGGCAAGCCAGTTTACCATTAAAGATTATGCATATAATTCGATTCCAAATGCATATATTCTTGCCGGAGAAATGCCTGTAGGAATAAATGAAAGCGCTATGTCTGCCACTACTTCCGTTTTTAGTTCAAATAAAAACATTATGATTCATTTCTTAACAGCAAAATTAGTGAATGCGGATGTTAAGATTACGAATTCAATTGGACAGCAAGTATATTCAGCTGGTTTAAACAACAAAGAAAACACCATTGATTTATCTAAAGAAACTGCCGGAATCTATTTTGTTACAATTTCACAAGAAAACATCGTTTATACAAAAAAGGTATTAATCCGTTAATAAAATTAGTTTTCCTAAAAAGCCATCACGCTTTTAGCGTGATGGCTTTTTTATATACTTTTGTAGTATGAACGAATTCAGAGAAGCGCTACTGATTGCCATCACCACTCCAATTTATGCCATTGTAATTGGAGCTGAAATTTTATTCAGCTACCTGCATCACAAAAATTACTATTCGGTTAAAGGAACATTAGCTAATATTTACCTCACATCATTAAATTTAGGATTGGATATTCTTGTACGCGGTGTATGCTTGTTTATTTTAAATTATTTCTACCAATTCAAATTTGTTGAAATAAACAATCAATATGCATACTGGAGCATATTATTAGTTACGCAAGATTTTATGTATTATTGGTTACACCGTGTAGATCATTATTCCAGAATGTTTTGGGCTGTACATGTTACACATCACTCTTCAGAGGAATTTAATTTAACGGTAGGCTTTCGCTCATCTGTATTTCAACCTTTGTATCGTTTTATTTATTTTATTCCACTTGCATTTTTAGGTTTTAAAGGAATCGACATTATGTTTATTTATTCTGCAACGCAGATATATGGAATTTTAATTCATACTAAAACAGTAAAGAAACTTGGTTTTTTAGAGTATTTTATGTCTACCCCGTCACATCACAGGGTTCATCACGCCAGCAATGTAAAGTATCTTGACAAAAACATGGGCATGGTATTTATCATTTGGGATAAACTGTTTGGAACATTTGTGGCAGAAGATGAAAAAGAAAATGTTGTTTACGGATTAACTGAAAATATTAAAACACATCATCCACTTAAAATGGTTTTTCATGAGTGGATAAATATGGGCCAGGATTTAAAAAAGCCTTCCAGTTTAAAAGCGAAGTTCATGTATGTATTCGGACCTCCAGGATGGAGTCATGATGGCAGCAAAAAAACTGCCCGCCAATTACGCAAAGAATTATCGAATAAAAATTCTACCTCATAAAAGTTATTTGAAAATAATTCCTTCCATATTGCAATTTTTAAAAACAAAAAAAGGAATTTATTCAATTATTCTATTCATCCTTTTTATCTGGTATTGTTTCTGTTTACCTTCCCCTCTTTTCAAAAGCAAAACAAGCACAATACTGGAAGATAGTAAAGGAGAATTATTAGCCGCTAAAATTGCAGATGATGGACAATGGAGGTTTCCTTTAACAAAAAAATTACCGCAAAAATTTATTCATTGTCTAGTTCAGTTTGAAGACAGAGGGTTTTATTCGCATTGGGGACTAAGTCCTACAGCAATTATCAGAGCAACAAAACAAAACATTGAAGCAAAACGAACAGTTAGTGGTGGAAGTACAATTACTATGCAGGTAATTCGCATGTCGAGAAAAGGACAAAAGCGTACTTTCTTCGAAAAGATAATTGAAACTATTATCGCAACACGACTAGAATTCAGTTATTCAAAAAAAGAAATACTTGCTTTATATGCATCAAATGCTCCATTTGGAAGCAACGTGGTAGGTATTGATGCCGCTTCATGGCGTTATTTTGGTAGAGAGCCATCAAAATTATCTTGGGCAGAATCAGCAACATTAGCCGTTTTGCCAAATGCGCCCAGTTTAATTTATCCGGGAAAAAACCAAGAACGATTATTAAAAAAACGAAATCGTTTGTTGGACCAATTGTTTGTTGCTAAAATAATTGATAAAGAAACGTGTGATTTAAGCAAACAAGAACCGCTACCAGGAAAGCCACATTCCATCCCGCAAATAGCGCCACACTTATTACAAAGAGCTGCAAAAGAAAATTTTTCAGGACAAAGAATTTCTTCTACCATTGACGGACATCTGCAAGAACGTGTAAATACAATCATAGAAAATCATCATAAAATTTTACGAGGGAATGAAATTCACAATGCCTGTGCAATTGTACTGGATGTAAATACCGGAAAAGTATTAGCATATGTTGGGAATACATCAAACAAAGGAAAGCCTGAGTATGAAGGAGATGTAGATGTTATTGCTGCGCCAAGAAGTACAGGAAGTATATTAAAACCATTTTTATTCGCGGGCATGTTGAACGATGGTGAAATATTATCTACAACATTAGTTCCTGATATTCCAACACAAATTGCTGGTTATGCACCGCAGAATTACAATCAAACATTTGATGGCGCTGTTCCCGCCAAACGTGCCTTGGCAAGAAGTTTGAACATTCCTGCTGTACGCATGTTACAAAACTATGGCATTGAAAAATTTAACTACAATCTCAAAAAATACGGAATGACAACTTTAACCAAAAGCCCAGACCATTATGGATTATCTGTAATATTAGGAGGTGCGGAAGGAAAACTTTGGGATATTACGGGGATGTATGCAAGCATGGCACGAACATTAAATCATTACACTAAATACAATGGAAAGTATGATAAAAATGATTTCCATCCGCCTTATTATATCAATCAAGAAGAAAAAAGTCCTGACTTAGAAAGCACTTCAATAATTGATGCGGCATCCATTTACTTCACATTCGAAGCAATGGTTGAAGTAGCTCGACCAGATGAAGATGCTGGCTGGAAACAATATACATCTTCTTCAAAAGTAGCTTGGAAAACAGGAACCAGTTTTGGATACAGAGATGGTTGGGCCGTTGGAGTTACGGCTAAATATGTAGTTGGTGTTTGGGTTGGAAATGCTGATGGTGAAGGTCGTCCTGGATTGGTTGGATTACAAACTGCCGCTCCAATCCTCTTCGACATTTTTAGTGTTTTAAAACCAAGCAAATGGTTCACTCCACCTTACGATGAAATGGAGAAAATAAAACTTTGTAAACAAAGTGGTAGTAGAGCAACGGATATTTGTGCACCAGTTGACATAGTTTGGATTCCAAAAAATGGATTAAGAACAGAACCGTGCAAATACCATCGGTTAATACATTTGGATGCAAGCGAAACCTATCGTGTAAATAGCAATTGTGAAGATGTGAATAAAATGAAACACATTAGTTGGTTTGTACTGCCTCCTGCGATGGAATGGTATTACAAATCAAAAAATACGAATTATAAAGAAATACCACCATTACGGGGCGATTGTGAAACAACAGGCTTGAATGGCATGGAGATTATTTATCCAAAGCAATTCAGTAAAATATATGTTCCTGTAGAAATTGATGGATCATTGGGAAAAACTATTTTCCAAGTAGCACATCGCAAAGGCAATACACTTATCTATTGGCATCTGGATGGGTTATTCTTAGGAACAACTCAAAGCAATCATCAAATGGGCCTTGCACCTGATGAAGGCGTTCACACACTTACCTTAGTAGATGAAGAAGGAGAATCAATTATTCAGCAGTTTGAAATTGTGAGTAAAAAGAAATAATTTTACAATCTTCTTTTCAATACCTTTCTTAAATCAAAACGATGACCGTAATAAAAACGGAAACAGCCGTTTTTATAATTCAAAGACGACCTTACATCGTTATTAACGAAATACTGAGTATTGGTCCAAGAAATTCCGATAAAATATCTTTTTTTATTGTATCCTAGGGAAAAACGAGATTGCAACGATGCTCCAATTGAAGTGTTAGAATGAGAGGTTTGATCGTAAGCATTTGTAGCATAATATTGCTGAACTGCCAATCCTGGTAAAGTATACAAGTTCACGAACCAATTTTTACCAAATATCAGGGTATACGTGTAACCACAAGAAATACCCCAAGTATAACTTCCAGCACTTTTGAATTGAACTTCTTCTTTAAATTGATACCTTAAAGAATCAGGAAAAATTAATGAATCAGCATCAATGGCATACAGCGAACCAAAAGTTCCTATAAGTAATGAGCCAGCACTTTTCTTCTGTCTTTGTGTTAAATTATAGGGAGCAGAACTAGAAAATCTTTTGTTATTAACAACATAAACCAACTCAGCACCAATGTTTGTATTTTTTATATCGGCACGATAAATATGTTCCATAGTAAAACCTGTATCGTTAGGGACTTTATAAGTTGACGTTGTATGATACCCCTGATTGTAACGATAAAAAACATCATAGATAAATCTTCTTCCATTGGCATTTGTTGCAAACGCAAGTTGTGTAGAAGCACCAAACTTGTGATCATCGTTATTTAAACCTGGAGGATTGAATTGAAATTCAAAACCAATGCCTTTAAAACTCATTCCTAATCCCATATTAGCATTGGTATTAATACTATACTCTAATGTGTTCTGAGTAATATTGTCCTTAATACTGAATTTATTGGTGCGTACAACTCCTATCAATTTTGCATTCAGCCAATCTCTATAACTTTCAATATAAGTAGTATCTATTTTATTGTAGACATGAAGCGTATCATGTTTGCGATGCCTGTCGCCCCCATAAACAAAGGAATAAACAGAAAGAAATAACAATACAAAAATAAATCTCATGGAGGTTAATGAGCTTTAATTGGGAATGTATACATCGTATTCATTTTAATGGCTGTTCCATTTTGAAAACCCGGACTGAATTTTAATGTTTGAATTAACTTTTTCACTTCTTCATCTACTCCAGAGCCAACACCGCTTATCACTATCACATTCGTTACTGTACTATCGGATTTCACATCAAAGCTCAGCGTCACTTCCCCTGCAACATATTTTTTTTTCGATTCTTCAGAATATTTTAAATTCATATAAACATAAGTATACAAAGCATTATCACCTTTAGGGAAAGAAGGGTCCGAATTGGTTACCACTTTTATATTTTGTTTGTCTTGCCCAACAACAATTGCAGATAAAAAAATCAAAAAAGCAAACAGGATATTTTTTTTCATTGTGTAGTTTTTTAATTCCAAACTAATTTACTGCTTTATTTTCAATAAAAAATTATTTACAATTAAACATTCGTTTACTCATTGCATAACCATCACCCAAAGCTTCTGCTCGCTTATAATCTTCACATGCTTCTGATAATTTCCCTTGAGTTACCAATAAATTGCCGCGCGCCAACAATGCCTTGATATAATTTGGATTGTATTCAAGCGCTTTAGAATAATCATCAATTGCTGCCTGAACATTATTTAAATTTTCTTCCAAATTTCCTCTATTATAATACGACATAGAATAAGTGGGTGCTACTTTTATAGCCAAGTTGTAATCTTCTTTAGCTCCATTTATATCATTTGTTAAAACTTTGGCAACACCTCTAGAAACAATAGCATCAACAAAAGTGGGGTTAAGTTTTATAGCCATGTTGTAATCTGCAATAGCTCCGGAATAATCAAGCATTTTACGTTTTAATTTTCCTCTGTTATAATAAACATGAAATGTATCCGGAATTGTTTCTACAGATTTATTATACAATTCCATTGCTTCTTTGAAGTTTCCTTTCATTTCAGTTTCAAAAGCCATTGTTTCAAAATCCTGACCAATAAAAGACTTTTGTTCGGTAATAGTTTTACAATCATGATTTTTCAAATAATCATACCCTTCACCCGAACGATGTTTGAAAGCAGCATACGCATCCTCACAAGCACCTTTGGCATCGCCAATGGTATCTTTCAATATTGCTCTAAAAAAGTAATGAAAGGAGCTGTCCGGCTGCAATTTTATGCATTGTGTTACATCCTTAATCGCATTTTTATATTCTTTTTTTGCAAGATAAATACGAGCCCTGTAATTTACGAACTTCACATTTTTAGGCTCAATTTCCATTGTTTTTGTGAGATCAAAAATTGCTGCATCAAAATGAAATTTGGCTGAATTCGAAACGGCTCTTTGAAAATAACCTTCCGTTTCGGTTGGTTTTAATACAATTGCTTTGTCGTAATCTTTTATTGCATCTTCAAATCTGTTAGAATAATCAAGAGCATTCCCACGCAAAATCAATGATTCATAATCGTCTGGTCGCAATTGTAGTGCTTTGTTGCAATCATTAATAACTGCTTGGTAGTTTGGCATATCGTATGCTGCTCTGGCTCTATTATAATATGCTTCTGGTTTAGTTGGATCAATACTAATTGCTTTGCTGCAATCATCTATAGCTCGTTTATCTTCGCCTATATCGTCATACAATTTACTCCTTTCGATATAATAAGTAGCATCATAAGGAGAAAGCTGAATCGCTTTTGAATAATCTTCCAAAGCATTTACCAGCTCCTTCATGTTTTTATATTCAGTAGCTCGGTTATAATAAGCATCCGACATTTCTGGATCAATCTTGATTAATTCAGTAAGCACCATTATTGCTTGTTTGTGATCTTTCAATACACTATAGGTATATGCCTTGTTAATATATGGTCGCGTATATTTAGGATCTATCTTTATGGCTAAATTAAAATCTTTTAAAGCCAAGTCGTGCTGATTTTGCAAACTATAGATGTAACCTCTATTATTATAGGCTTCCACGGTGCCTGGAGCAATTTCAATTGCTTTATTGTATTCTAAAATCGCTTTATCGTATTGCATTAATTCGTTGTAGGCAACCCCTTTATTGATATAGGAAGCAACTCTTTTAGGATTTATTTCAATAGCAATAGAAAAGTCTGCAATGGCTAACTCTTGCTGTTTTAAAGCCATATAAACCACTCCTCTGTTGTAAATCGCATCCTCGCTTCGTGGTTGAGTAACCAGCACTTCATTAAAGCTGGAAAGTGCTTCTTTTAATTTTCCTTCACTAAAATAATTCAAGCCTTTCTCAAGCAAAGCATCCACATTTTGTGATTGAGAATTAAAACCACAAAACAGAAACATGAAAAAAACAAGAAATTTTCTCATAATTATTTTTCAACATTAAAAAGAATACAAAAAATAAAAACGCTCAGAGGGAAGCTCTGAGCGTTTTGCAAAAGGACTAAAAAAAATTATTTAGTTTTTACAATTTTTTTAGTTTCAATCACTTCACCTTGTTTATAAGTGCGAATGAAGTATACACCAGTACTTAAATCTGTAAGGTCAATTTCTGTTCTTGTTTCATTTGAAGGTAAATCAAAGTGTTTTACTTTCTCTCCAATGATATTAAACAAATCAATTGCTTCAACTGCGTTGTATTTAAGTGTTATTTTATCCTTGAAAGGATTTGGATAAGCACTAGTCAACAAATCAACAGCAGGAGTTGCAATTCCAGAAGCTGCAGTAGCATTAATAGTTCCATTCATTCCAGTGTGGAAGGTGCAACTATACAAATACGTACCAGCAACGGTAACTCCATATTTATAAATTTGTCCAAAAGCAGACATTGTGCCTGAGCTCAATGCAGCAGCACCACCCGGTACCGATGAACTGGTAACATTATGGGTTCCAAAAGCTAAAGCAAATTGAATTGTATCTCCAATGACTGCAGTTACAGAAGAAGGGAAAAATTCGTTAGCCGGAGAGAATGAAGCATTAACTCCTACGCCAACAGATATCGTTGCAGCATTTGAATTAAAACTAAACATTACAAAAGCAGAAGCAAAAATTAAAGAGTAAATTTTTTTCATATGATTAGGGTTTAAGGGTTTATAACACCCAAACATACGACATATATCAGAAAAATCAAAATTTAGCTTACAACTTGTTCCAAAACAGCCACAGATTTGACTTCTCCAAACGAAGGGATGTGGAATTGGAAGAAAAAAATCAAGGAATTGAGCATCATTTTACGCTTTATTGCACCAATTTTAAGCTCATGAATTGTTTCAAAACTGGAATCCATTAGTTGATTTAACAGTAACGCATCGGGCGGAGTCAAATAATTATTATGGCTTGGTATTTTCGAGTAGAATCTTCCTTCGCACAAATCAAAAAAAGAATTGGTTTCAGAAAAACTCCCTTGAGGATAAAATCCGAAAAATTTACTTACCTGAACTAAAAAAGAAAGATGAAAATTGGAGCAGCTTTCTATTTTAATATCTAAAATCAAGAATGAATTTTTGATGAACGAAAATAAATCTTCATCAGGATGTTCTTCTTTTAACGAACGAAACAAAACTTCATTTAAGAAAAGAGCAATTGAACTTTTTACAATATTGTAAGGAATTTCAGTGTAGGGATGCTGAATAGCAATTTCTGAAATATGTTGCAACGTGGATTTTTGAGAATTGGAAACTTCCAATTCCACCAACGACATCGGTTGAAAAAGTGTTGCCTTGGTTTTTGATTTCTTGCTTCTTGCTCCCGAAATCATATAGGATTGCAAACCAAAAGTTTCGGTATAAATTTTAGCAATTAAGCTGGTATCCGAATAATTAATTGTTTGAAGTATTATACCACTTGTTTTGTGAAGCATGTTATCAATAATACTTTCAGGTGATTATTTAAAATCAATTAATCACCAGAATTTTAGTAACGGTTTTTTGTTGACCGTCTTCGCTGGTGCAGAAAACCATATAAACACCGGAACTAACACGTTCGTCTTTGAAATTTTTACCATACCAAACCGCTTGTCCGCCTTCCGATTTTGTTTCATAAACAAGTGCACCACTGATATCTGTAATTTTTAAAGTGGAATTATTCATCAATCCTTTTATAGCAATTGGACCTTCGTAATCGTGTTTAACAGGATTTGGGAAAGCATACACATCTGTAAATTCTTCAAATCCTTCTATTGAAGTTCCTCTGTAAGAAATAATTCCTTTAGTTGTGCCAAAATAAACTTCTCCTGTTTCCTGATTAATTGCAATACTTTTTACTGTATTACTAAAAAGCGGACTGTTTGATTCATCAAAGTGCTGAATTTGAGTAGTGCCATCGGCCGACATTAAAAACACTCCTGAATTAGAAGTTCCAATCCATTTACGATTTGCACCATCTACGGCAATTGATAAAACATTTTCCGTTTCAAGTAATATTTGTACATACCCATCTTGCTCCAATAAAATTTGTTGAGCATCAAAATTAGCACCTGTGAATACATTTTCTGGAGAATAAAAAACAGCAATTCCTTTATCCGTTCCAACCCAAATTTCATCATCCAAATCTTTTGCTAAACAATAAACCAAATTACTAGGCAAACCACCATTGCCAACTGTAACTGTTAATTTTTTTGAATTGGCTGCACTAGGTGTAGCAGTTGTGTTTCCTTTGTAAACCAATATTCCTCCTCCACCATTTGACAAAACCATCCACTTTTGATCTTCTTTATCTATTAGTATCTGCTCAAAATTTACGTTACCAACAATCGGCTGAAAATAAAGTGATCCCCAAGCACCGCTAGAGGTTCTGTATGAAACAGGATTTAACACGCCCGAATTGGTAACCCATAAACTTCCTGCTTCATCAAATGCCAAACCATAAGTATTAACCGGATTATATCCTAGAATTGGAAGCCCTTGCAAAGAACTATTTGTTGAATTATTCAACTTTATAGCCAAGCCATCATTTATTTCCAAAACACCTTGTCCCCAGGTTGCAGCATATATCTTTTTTGAGTCATTAGGATCAACTAGAACATTCATAATATCATAAATCGAATCCATAGAAACAGCAGCAGTTGCTGTTTTAACATTATACCACTGTTCTTCTTTGAATTGATAAATGCCATCAACTAAGAAATTCGCATAACCACCTGGCGCAACCCACAACTGATTTTTAGCAATGACCATATTCAAAGACCTTTCACTTGATGGTCCATTGGGATAACGATAACCTTCTCCAATCCCTGGTCTCCATGAAGCTAAGCCATACTTACTATCAGCAAACCATACAGAACCTGCTGCATCCAACACAGCTGTTTTTGCTCTTGTTATATCTCCAAAATATCCGGCATAATATCCTGTTCCAACCACAGCAGAATTAAATGTTAATACAGAACCATCTAAAACTAAAACCAATTGATTGTGATTGTTTTTTATAGTGTTTGTTACATATCCACTTCCTGTTACAGGGAAACCGGCAGGAATAAAATGTGTCCATTGTGTTCCATCAAAAACAAATAATGAATCTTGACCAGAAGCGCCTGTCATACTATTTTTAGAAAAATTCGTGTAAATATTTCCAAAAAAAGAAGTGATAGTATTGTAAATGCCGGTCGGCAAATCCAAGCCTGCAGCTACATTATTAATCATCGTCCACGAAGCATAATTAGCTAAATTGGGATTACTCAACAATGCTCTGTAAATGCCTGTTTCTGTAGAAGCGTAAATATATGTTCCATCGGAAGTAATATCAAGTACATTAATAGCCGCGCCAACTGGACCGATGTAATAAGTATCTTTTACTTCGTTTCGTTCTGTGTCCAACACCACAATTCCAAAACCGCAAGCTAAATATGCAAATTGATTGATGTAATGGATGTTATTGATTGCTTTGTTTCCTATGATAGGTTTTCTTTTGATATCCGGAATATTAATAATCTGGCTGGTTTCAATAATATCAATATTCGAATTTTTGTACGCTATTAAAAACTTATTGTTGTATGAATTGTAATTCACAACCACGCCTTCAATATCCGACAAGCCATTTACTTTTGATAATCGGTTCATCGAATTATCAGCTTTTCTATAATTGAAAATTCCGCTGGTAGTTATACAATATACCAATCCATTTCCTTCAGCAACCGAAACAGCATTTTTATAGGAAAGATGCTCCTGCCATCCGCCAATAGGAATTTGTTGTGCCGAAAGAAGAGTAATGATTAAAAGGGAAGATAGTAGACTTAATTTTTTCATCCAGTTTTATGCTTATTAACCTAACATAAACATAAAAGTACTGATTTTATTGTCCCATTTCTAATAAAAATTTGTACAAATTATAATACCTTTGCAATATCAAATGGCTTCGTAATTTCGAGAGTAGAGTTCAATTTTATGGTCGAGTTATTTTACGTATATATTTTATTCTCAAAAACCAGCAATCGCTTTTATATTGGACAAACCAACGATATCAAAGAGCGATTAAATAGGCACAATTCGGGGTTTGAAAAATCCACCAAACCATACAAACCATGGGAATTAATTGGATTTATTGAGAAGAATAACAGATCAGAAGCTATGATACTTGAGAAAAAACTTAAAAATTTGAATACTGAAGATTTAAAAAAGTTCATTTCTAAGTATTTCAAAAATTAGATTGATAGAATAAATAGGCTTCGTAGCTCAACTGGATAGAGTGTCGGTTTCCGGTACCGAAGGTTATGGGTTCGACTCCCTTCGAGGTCACAATTAAAACGGTCGCGAGGTTTTACTCGCGATGGCGAGCATTGCCTCGCCACTCAACTGGATAGAGTGTCGGTTTCCGGTACCGAAGGTTATGGGCCGCGAGGTTTTACTCGCGGTGGCGAGCATTGCCTCGCCATTCGACTCCCTTCCAGG
>Ga0163149_10002724_pt1 | contig 20861 bp, 15 predicted proteins | sample OliLakLV19MP5G1_FD_148604 | JGI IMG/M metagenome (GOLD analysis project Ga0163149, IMG submission 148604) | Freshwater microbial mat bacterial communities from Lake Vanda, McMurdo Dry Valleys, Antarctica - Oligotrophic Lake LV.19.MP5.G1 | ecosystem: Environmental > Aquatic > Freshwater > Lake >...
GTATATTTGAGTGATAAATTGTGTCTTTCAGTATACACTCTAATTTCCTTACAAAGTTACTCTAATATTATTTAAAATATAAATCGATGAAGAATAAACTTGTCTTAAGTATTTTTGTTTCAGCAGCATTACTTCTGCTTTCAAACAATAAAATTACAGCTCAAAATATTGCGATCAATGGTACCGGAACCGCTGCAGTTGCATCGGCAATGTTGGATATAACGTCAACAACTTCCGGATTGTTAATTCCAAGAATGACTGCAGCACAACGTGCTGCAATTGGAACACCAGCAGCAAGTTTATTAGTATACCAAACAGATGCTGGAACGATGGGAATAGGATATTATTTTTATAATGGAACTACTTGGGTTCCATTTGGTACTAATAATGGTGGTTGGGGATTGGCAGGAAATGCAGGAACTGCAATAGCAACAAATTTTATTGGAACAACGGATGCAATTGCGTTTGCAATAAGAACAAACAATACAGAAAAAGCAAGATTTACAACCACAGGCGAATTTGTTGTTGGAAGCGCTACTCCGTTTGCTGGTGATATCATTTCGGGGTATGGTACTTACGGGGTCAATGGCTATAGTACTGCAGCAGGTGGTATAGGAGTCTATGGAGAAAATGGACTTGCAGGTGGGGGTTCTGGTGTTGTGGGATTGACAGCTGGCGCCACAGGTTTTGGAGCCTATGGTCTTAACGCAAATGCGAATGGAACAGGTGTTTTTGGAGTTGGAAATAATCTTGGTGGCAATTATTTAACAGTTGGAAGTGGAGGAGCATTAACAGGTCGACTTTATGGCTTATATGCAGCTAGCACTCAAACAGGAGCTACGCAAGCAGCCGCTGTATATGGTTACAACACAGCTATTAACATAGTTACTTGGTTATCCCTATACAATGGAACTTATTACAAGACAGTAGCTTCAGGGGCTGCACTCAACTCTTGCTCTGTTCCTGACGTTGATGGAAATATGGTATGCATGCATGCACCTGAAACTCCTGAGGCTTATTTTCAAGATTATGGTGAAGGAAAATTAGTAAATGGGAAAGTCCATATCAATCTCGATCCAACTTTAGCAATAAATGTAAGAATAAACGAAAAGCATCCACTAAGAGTATTTGTGCAAATAGAAGGTGATTGTAATGGCGTTTATATTACAAATAAAACTGAAACGGGATTTGATGTAATTGAATTAGCAAATGGGACTTCAAATACTTCATTTCAGTGGACTGTAATTTGTAATATGAGAGATGCTATTGGCCCTAATGGACTTGTTTCTAAATTTGAAGATTTAAGATTTGAGCCATCACCTTTTATGGAAGAAATCAAAACAGCTGAAAAACAAAAAAACGTTAGGAAGTAATTACATTTCCATTAAATGACACACTTAAAAAAATATTTTTTTTTAATCTTGCTTTTTTTTGCATTTGACTCCTTTTCACAAGGAAGGGTAGTAATGAACAACGATGGCTATATTGTAATTACCAATAGTGCATATTTAGTTATCGATAACAGCGCTTCCAGCGGCATTGTTCAAACAGGAACTGGAGGAAGAATTATTTCAGAGGCAGAAACAAATCGTGTTCGTTGGAACATTAGCAATTCCACAGGCACTTATGTTGTTCCTTTTTATGAAAATGCTGAAGCTGTTGAAATCCCCGTAACTGTTGTTATTAATACTGCCGGAACTGCCGGAGCAACTAATCGCATTGATTTTTCCACCTACGATGGAGGAACGTTTGATAACGCAACGTATATGCCAACAGGTGTTACCAATATGGGTAATGTAACAGTACCCGCTGCAAATAATTCGGCACAAGTAACTGATCGCTTTTGGATATTGGATGCTAATCATGCTACGAAACCTGCAGTTACTATTAGTTTCACTTACATAGATAACGAAAATGCTGCTCCAAATACTTTAGCAGAGGCAAATTTAAGAGCACAACGTTGGAACCCAAATTCGGTACCTGCTGATTGGGATGGATTTCTTTTTCCTCCTGTTGGAACAGCAAATACTGTTACCAATGTTGTTTCGGGTGTAATTGCTCCTGCCGCAGGTTTTTTCAGAGCTTGGACATTAGTTGATTTTTTAACTCCATTGCCAATTGAATTGATTTCCAATGAAGCAGTATGTTCCGGAAATAATGTTGTTAAAAATTGGACAACCGCATCGGAAACAAATAATAATTTTTTCACAATTCAAAAAAGCATTGATGGAGTAAATTTTATAGATGCTGGTATTGTTGCCGGTGCAGGAACAAGTTCAAGTACTTTAAATTATTCTTTTACTGATTATAATTCGTATGCTGGAATCAGTTATTATCGTTTGACTCAAACGGATTATAATGGTGATACCAAAACATTTAGCATGATTAGTGTTGAAAATTGCAATACTGCCAATACTACTACTATTAACGCATTTAATAATCAAGCAGGAACTATTGAAATAGTAATAGACTCAAACTCTCCTAGTATTTATACTGCAACCTTATTTGATGCGATAGGCAAGAAAATAAACGCAGGAAACTTCACAACTACTAAAGGGATAAACAATTTTCAACTAGACATTTCTAATATCAATTCTGGCATCTATTTTATTTCTATAGATAACGGGAAAGAACGTGTAACAAAAAAGATTCATATTCTTTAAGAATACCCTTAAAACAAAAAAGCTCCCCGAGTTCTCGGGGAGCTTTTTTTAAGCGTTCGCTTTCAACACCATCTTCTTCAAAGCATCTATCCATTTTGGCGAATCGTTTAAACTTTCCACCAAAGTTACCTTTTCTCCTCCATGCTCTTTAAAAATTTCATCGTACTCAATTCCGATTTCGTAAATCGTTTCCAGACAATCGGCTACAAATGCCGGAGAAAAAATCAATAATTTCTTCTTCCCTTCTTTGGCTTTTTGTTCTACTACTCTATCGCTGTATGGTTTTATCCATTTATCATTTAAGCGACTCTGGAAAGTGGTTTCATATTTTCCTTCCGGAATATTTAATTTCTTTACCAACTGACGTGTTGTTTCAAAACAATTGGCTCGGTAACAATACTGATTGTTTTTTGTAATTTTATCACAACAGCTTCCTAACTGACAGCTGTTGCCACCATAATGCTCGGATCCTCTTTTAATATGGCTTTCGGGCAAACCGTGGTAACTAAAAACAACATAATCGTACTCACTTATATCGTATTTTGAAGCTCTATCAACACAAGCATCAATAAAATCTGGATTGTCATAAAATTTCGAAATCACTTCAAATGAAGGAGTCACTTCCCATTTTTGTAAGATGCCAATTGCTTCTTCAACGGATGAGCCCGTGCTGGAAGAAGCATATTGCGGATACAATGGAATCATAATTATTTTATCCACCTTCTCTGCTTTCAACTTATTTAAAGCAGATTCCAAGCTTGGGTTTTGATAACGCATTCCCAACTCAACAACATAGTTTTCTCCTAATTCTTTCTGCAACAAAACTTTCATCTTATTACTATTGATAAGCAAAGGAGAGCCTTCCGGAGTCCAAATTTTTTGGTATAGTTTTGCAGATTTAGAAGAACGAAATGGAACTATGATTCCATTTACCAAAACAAATCGTGCGATAGGATTAATTTCGATTACGCGAGGATCGTTCAAAAATTGTGTTAAATATTTTCTAACGTCCAAAGTAGAAGGACTATCTGGCGTGCCTAGGTTTATTAAGAGTATTCCTGTTTTCATAAAAAAAGATTCAACACAAAATTACGATTTTTTAATAATTCTAAAACGTATTAGCCAAGAGTAAATAATCAACAAGAAAGCTGTATACATTGCTATTCTTCCAATATAATCGCCAAACCTGGTATAAAAAGTAAGTTCATTATTTATATTAATACTTCCAGAAATAGAAGCAGGAACCCAATATTTAGTTGCTTGAGAAATTTCTCCATACGGATTAATAAAACAAGAGATTCCAGTATTTGCAGAACGCACAACCCATCTTCTATTTTCTATCGCTCTAAGTTTAGAAATTTTTAAATGTTGAATATGTCCAGGACTATTCCCCCACCAACCATCATTTGTAATTACCGAAATAACATTGGCTCCGTTTTTAACGTAATCACTAACATATTCACCGTATACACTTTCATAACAGATTACAGGTGCAAACTTACATGGATTATCATTTGAAGTAAAAACTGTTCGCGTGGATTGAAAACCTAAACTTCCAACCGTACCACCCATTTTCATAGCAAACTGCTCGAAGTATTTAAAAATAAATTGCAGCGGCATTTGCTCAACACCAGGAACCAGTTTTGATTTATGGTATTTCTGAATTGTGCTAGAATTATCAATTTGAAAAGCAGTGTTATACGAATCATAATACGCTTCTGCATTGTGAAATTTGCGTGCAGTTTCCGACAGCTCTTCACCTGGTTTAAATGCTTTAGCAGTGGATGCACCGACAATGATCTTGAGTTTAGGGAAATTTGCAAGAAATTTTCTGATGGTAATAATCGAACTCGTTTGTTCCAATTCATCTTCCCAAATATCTTCAACCAATGCTGTTTCGGGTAAAACTACATAGTCGGTTGTTGAATCTGTTTTTTCAGCTGCCAATTGCAGCATCTTCTGCAATTGTTCTTCATATGTTCCAGAAAATTTTTCGTTATAAGGATCAATGTTGGGTTGTACAATAACAATTTTATGTTGTTCAGCCTTACAAGTTGAGTTTGAAAAATAAAGTAGGAATATTGAAAGTGCAATGGGAAAAAGAATAAGCGCTATTGTTGACATAAATTTCTTTTTTGTAAAATTATCCGTCAAGCAAGAAAAAAATATGCAATTAATAATTAGCACCCACAAACTTCCACCAAACACTCCTGTATATTCATACCATTGAACGATACTAGTACAATCTGCAAATGCATTGCCAAGTGTTAACCATGGCCATGAAACTTGATTTCCGTGATAAAGAAATTCAAACCCGATCCAACAAGAAATAAAAATAACGTATCCCCACTTTTCGCCAATCCGTTTCTTTATTTTATGAAAAATTAAAAAAACGGAAGCCATTAAAACAGAACTTAAACCCACAGCAATTACTGCTCCACCCCAAGAAGCATTTTTCAGCCACCAGGTAGTAATAAGGTTCCAAATAAAAAATGAAATAAAAGAAGCAAAATAAACTGTTCGTGCTTTATATTTTTCAGGATTATGAAACACAATATATTCAACTGCCATCAATGGAATAAATGCAATGAATAGTATTGGAAGCCAGCCATGTGGAAACCAAGCAAAGCCTAACATTAGTCCTGTTAGTACTGCTAAGAAATATAAGTGGTGTTTTTTCAAAAAAATATTTAATTCAAAGATACTACTTCAGTCAGAATCTCAAGGTTTTATCCCACTATAATTTTAGCTAAACTTTCGTAGTACGATTAATAAAATCAATGATAAACTAAAGGAATCAAACATTTTGGGTTTCCCCACTTTCCTTTCCACTCTTTTGCAGAAATAACAGCTCCGTCACAAGTCAAGAAATTACCAAATTCATCCTTTTTTATAACTGTCAATTTTCCATTAGCCAATCCATCCATTACTTTTTTTTGAATGTTTGCTTTTGATAAATTTCTGCATTTATCGACCGATGAAACACCAAACTCGTTGTTCCTTAAATCCATTACTGAACTTATCGAATCTGGCAAAGCGACATCTTCCAGCTCCTGTTTTTTAAATTGAAAATAGTTTCCTTTTTCGTGTGCTTTTCCCAGTTTCAAGGCCTGTTTTCTCCCAATTGCAACAGCTACAGAAGCCATCCAATACCCATGCTTAAAGGCATCCAAACTGCCCCCATTATTGTCTGCGCCAATTACACCCGAGCGTTTAACAGAATCAACTACAATTTGAATCTCTCTAGTAACTTTGGCTGCTTTTTTTGCTTTTAGTGGATGGAAAACTACCCAACACTTTTCAGGTCGCGATAGTTTTCTGAAAGAAGCTTGTGAAAATAAATTTGCAGAAAAAAGAAGAAAAAAAATTATATAAAAAAATAATCTCATTATCGAATCAAATACATTTTACCAAATCCTTTTTTGAAATATTGGTCGGCACCACTATCGCGTTTTTCAATTTCATCACCACGCAAAGTTGTTACTACTCTATACAAATAAACGCCATTAGCTAACTGATCACCAAACTCATCTTTCCCGTTCCATGCATAGTCTGTAATGTTTCTACCCACATGCAATGCACCCAATTCATCATTTGTAATTTCACGAATTACTTTTCCGGTGATTGTTAAAATTTGAATTTTAAAATAGGTTGGCACTTCCGAACCTGTCAACGTAAATACAAAGTGAGTAGCTGTAGAAAATGGATTTGGATAATTCATCACTTCGGTGATTGTTGCTTTATTGATTACTTCAAAATGAATTTTATAATCAATTGCGCCTGATTGATTATCCGACTTATCTTTTGCCTGAACAATCAATTGATATTTTCCATCTTCATACAATAAAGGAGTAAAATTTAGTTTACAACTATTGTTCGGTAGCAAGGCCGGAGTGAATGCTAAAACAGAACCGAAAAATATTCGAACAGGAAGAGATGAGGAAGGGTTTTGAATAAACACTTTGAAGTCGTTGGTATCATTCAAGGCTAAAAATTGATTTTCATCTTTGAGTTGAATCAATATATTTGGTTTTGACGAAACGATATCACTGTTTAAAATGTGTATTCCATCAAAAGTCACATCCAACAGTGGATTAATTCTATCTGTAGAAGAATTGAATGGAATGCGAACAATATTGTTAAAATGGTATTGTTCCAATTGTGTTTTTGGAAGATCCAAGGTATCCATCGGAGCAATTGGATTTACTTCAACCCAAAGAGCATTGGCACCAGGGTATCCATTGGTATTAACACTTATCGTATCCATTATCACTTCGCCCGGTGCAAATAAGTTCTTTTTTAATTTAGAAGGTAAAGGATGACTGACATTATTTGCATCTTCAATCCAATAGGTTACTAATAAACTATCAGGAAAAGTATATTCACTAATATTTTGAATTGGTAAATGTACAATTACATTATCCCCTTCTTGTACAGAGTCATTTGCATAATATCCCATAACAGGGTTGACTGCTGCTTCGGGGACGGGTGTATAGATAACTTGCCAACGTTCCATTTGCGGAGGAGTATTTAAAGTATCGTCCTTCATATAAGCAACCAAACGAATATTCGGATAGATAGATGCATTTACATTTGCATACGTACTTAAATTTCCAATATCTAATTCCGTACTAGAATTAAAATCATAAAGAGAATCTTCTGAGCCATCTGCCATAATTCCAATCAACTTCACATATACTGTATCATCCGTTGAAACTCCGTCAATGTGATGTTGTTTCCAAGATAAGGAATCCCAACTTAATGCAGGACCAATGATAGGTGAGGAGATAGAACCTTCATTCCAATTACTAATCAAGGTTTTGTTCATCTGAATAGCAGAATTCAAGGAATCTCCAATCATTTCCGTAGCAGAACCCGGCAACCCTTTTGTACCAAACAAAATATAAGCACGTTGGGAAGGAACCGTTCGAATTTGAGTAGCACCCAATGTTTCAAAAGCTAGGTATAAACTTTCTTCGTAAGAAGGAATGGAATGACCATCTTGTGAATACGCCAAGACATTAAATCCGGGAGGCACATCATTCATAATAAAGTTGGTAATTTTTGCTCTATTAATAGAATCGTTGTCAAAAAAATCAGATGCATTTTCCTCAGCTCCAACAGCATAACCGGTAACACTTCCAAATTGTGAAAGTCCGCCACCAATAGAAATGGACTTCATGCAAATACTAGTGATTGGATCAAATGCGGCTAAAGTAAAACCGGGAATAGCCCAGCTGGAAACATATTCCAAACTTCCGTCTATTCTGTAATTTACATTGAACCATCCAACATATCCAGATAATCCATTGTTACACTCTAAACTTTTTATATCATTCACAAAATCAAACTTGCGCAAAGGGCGATTGAAATTTACATATTGATAGCCATCATTTTTAAATTGAAAAAAATGAGCCTGCTCCCATCCTCGTTTATTCGGAATGTATTGAAAAGAACTTTCTCTCCATTTAAAACCACTTGTTGCACTTGTAGAATCCGGACTCACGCGCCAATAATAAACTGTGGTTGCTGTAAAATTAGTTGGCTTCCATGTAATTACTCCACCAATCGAAGAAATAAGTGGAGAGGTTTGAAGGCTCGGACTATTAAAAGTATCTGTTGTATCTATTTGAAAAATATAGTTTCGTAAAGGAGCAAACATATCGGCCGTAGAGCCTTTTAAAGTTATCGTGTCAGTAGGAATAATTGCAAATTCGTAGGGGTAAACAGGAACAACATCTCCACCAGTAATAATAAAATTAATATCTGTTGTTGCATTGTTCGTTTCACTGAGCTCATCAACGCGATTAAAATAATCCAGCGTAACACGAACTTTATTTAATCCAATATCTTTTGTGTAGTCCCAAGGAATTTTTATGGCAATGGTATCTTTATATTTGGGTGCACGTGAAAAGGATAAATAAGATTGATTACTTCCATCAGGAAATGTTCGGTATGCTTGAGTAAAAACACTATCGCCAGTAGCCCTTCCCAAATTTGTTCTTACTGCATATATGACAATTGAATCGGGAGCAGGATTTGTCAAATCGAAATACACATCACTATTTGTAATTGCATAATCCGGTTTTTGATGTGAATTAATAATAATTGCTGGATCACCATGTAATGTCACTTCGTTACAGGTAGACATCATAATTGGGTCGGACAAAGCACCCGCTTCATTAATGGCAATAACATTTTTAATTGAGCTTCCAACTGATTTTCCATAATTTGAAAGTGCCGTTTGTTTATAAAAATCAGAAGAATACCTGTTTAATGCATATGGCACACCCAGTCCAACGGATGCCAAATAACCTATCATTCCCTTATTTGACTTAATAACATAATCTTCTGATGTGGTAACATCAGTAGAGTGTATATCGCCTGAGTAACAACCATTGGCAAGCATAAAAGGATAATGTCCGGGCAAAGGATTGTACGATTCAATATCATCAATACTTAAATCAAAACCGGTACCTGCAGAATGTCCAAAAAATGTCATTAAAGAAACGCCTCCATCCATAAAAGCCTGCAAAGTATCAGAGGTATTAATACTGATAGGCAATGAACTGGTTTTTAAAAAAGTACTTACCTCTCCACCAAACAATGTATCTTCAATTGTATTTTCATATGCGTTTAAGTATGCTTCAAAACTAGCTTGCTCCACCGAACTTGTTCCACCCCCAAAATGCAAAACATGTTTCATCCACTCTGCAGGAGGATTTGCAACTTTATCTTCATACTGAATAACTTTATTTAAGTAATCAACGACATCGGTATTTGTTTTCGCTGCAAGTCTACCTGTAGGAATTCCCGGCACAATAATTCCACCGCTTATTCCGGCTGTCAATAAATTATCACTCGAAGGATTTCCAAAAGACGGAACCAAATCTGGTGCATAATAAGTAGGGTCATTCCTTAACAAAACCATGTGATATGATTTTCCAAGAAGAAATAAATTTTTAGGATTAGAAGGAAGTGCACTCAAAAGATAATCACTAAACCCTCTTATTGAAAGCGGACTTTTTACAATTCCATAAGAAAACTGATCATACAATTGGTCGATATCAGCAATTATCACATCATGAAACCCACCTGCTGGGGAAGCCCTATAAGTTTGATAACTAATTGCTGAAGTCATTAATGATTTATGCGTAACAATAACGAATGCCGAATCCGGAGCAGTGGAAGTATAATCTACAAACTGTGCTGTTGCACTTACAGGCTGAACAGAAGCAATGTTTGAAATAAAGCCATCGGAAGTGATGTAACATTTTTTTTCTCCAGTATTATTTGCAATCAGAACAGTATCTGCAGTTCCATCACTAAAAACTTTAATTCGTTTTGCATTTGTTAAATCGTACAAATGAATTGCTCCGGATGAGTTAAAATTAGTAAACGTAAAAAAGGTTTTTGTTTGCACTGAATTAAAAGGAACATGCAAAGTAAAATTGGAGCTTCCTTCCAGATCTAAAGTATGAGGATATTTTACATTTATGTAAGAAACAACAGTGCGATTGGAAGTGAATGAAGAAGTAACACTGGTAAATTGAAAAGGAGTTGAACCACTTACAAGAGTGGTGGGAGTAACACCATAAGTAAAACGATTGGCTTCGTATCCGGTAAAGGTTGTATCTATCAGCAGTGAACTATTGCAAACAATTTGCAATTGATGATCAAGCAACAATGCGGAATTTTTAGAAGCGCCTAAAACAACAGTTTGTATTCTTGCATTCGGTCCTGTCGTATAAATGTTAGGAGTATTTACTGAATAACTCGCTGTTCCGCCTAAATTTATAACACTACCAAACCACCCTTCAGCTTTTGTATAACGCGAATCGGTTCCTCCAACATTATCTGTTGCACCTTCATAATATTCGCTATGAAATTCAGTAACTGCCTCTTTGAAAAAATAATTATCAGGAGTGTAAGATGTAAAATCGCTTGCTGAGTCGATCAGCATACGGTTATTTGTTGTCAAACCGTTCCATGTCAAAAAATAAACAGCCGTATCATTTATCAAACTATAATAAGGATTGGGAACAAAATTGGAATTCACATACAATGCCGAATCAAGAGCGCCATCGTTTTTCTGAGCATAAAACTCAATGTAATCAGAGCTATTAAAAACATTGTCGCTTTCGCCTTCAACATAAATGTATTGTTGAACACCTTTATTAAAAATCTGAAAATTTTTAGGATTGATGGTGCTAAGTGGAATTCCTGCTGCAGTTAAAGTTGCCGAGTCGATACGAAAAACTCCATTTTGTGCGATTTTTATTTTGTAATAAAACTGAGAGTAATTAATCCATTCGTTGCCATATGTTTGCGCTTTCACTTCAAAAGTGATAAATACAATTAAACATACAACAAGTAAACGTTTAATCATTTTGGCTTTTTATTGATATCTACCTTAATTGAAAATACGTTTGAATACAAGGCAACGGACTTGTCGCCAATATCAGTCAAAGCATAATCGATGTAAACCGATTTGATTTTTACTCCTACTCCAATGTTCGGCTGAATGGTATTTATCTTTTTTCCAAGGGCATCTGTATAGGTTTGATAATTACCAATACCTGCACGCAAGAAAATAATATTCATATAAGAAGCTTCTAAACCCATGTGTGGATCTAAACTAACTGCTTTACTTTTGATCAATACATTTCTTTTCCCATCAAATGTTGCGTCCATATTGACTTCTGCAAGCAAAGAAATTTTTTCATTAAAGTCGAATTTACGAGCAGCGCCCAATAATAATTTCGGCAAAGTTATTTCAACGGAATTTCCCGGGATTTCATTTCCTGTCGCAATAAAAACCTGTTTGGTTTCCTCTGATAAATTTGTACTCCAGGCATTGAAAGTAGATGTTACATCACGAGCCATTGCAGCAAATTTCCATTTCTTATAATCGTACTGTGTGCCTGCATCCAACCCAAATCCCCAAGCACCAGCAAAGTCGCCCACTTTTCTTCGGATAATTTTCACATTCGCACCCAAACGCAATCCAGGAATTTTTAATTGTTTCGCATAGGAAACTAAAAAAGCATAATCTACAGCTGAAAATGTTGTGATTCTATCATAATTCACATTGCCATTAGCATCAATTAATTCGGTAGTATTTGGAATATCATCTACACCAAATCGCACCAAACTCACCCCCAAGACACTATTAGAATCGAGACGTGTAGCGAAAGCACCATAATCATATTTGGCAATTCCTGCAAAATATTCACTGTGCATTAAAGCAACTTGGTATTGATTTTTAATTCCCAACAGTCCAGCAGGATTCCAATAACCCGAGGTAACATCATCTACAGAAGTAATGTAGGAATTGGACATTCCCAGGGCTCTTGCGCCCACACCAATACTTAAAAACTCGTTACTATATTTCGGAGCCTGCGCTAATGTTACTGTTAAAAAGCCTAAAAAAGCGATTGAAGTAGCAGAAAATTTCTTATTCATAATTACCATAAAATTAAACTAATTTACATTGAATTCCAAACCTTTTGATAACGAATTTTCACCTCAAATATTGTTCGAATCAGCTATATTTGTTTAAATAAAATTGTGTGACAAAAACGAGTTTTATATATCGCAACATCAATTGTTATCGCTTTGTGATGTCTTTATTATACAAAGGCAACTATTACAAGCGATTTGAGCCTATTTTGAAGCAGATTTCAGGAGAAAAAGTAACTGAAATTTGCTTTGGAGACACCATTATTGCAGAATATTGCAGAAAAAAGTCGATCGCTTGGAAAGGCATAGATATAAATGAAATTTTTGTGACAAATGCGCTAAAAAAAGGGCTTTCAGCTGAAAGAAACGACATATTGAGCATTGCTAAATTACCCGAAGCGGACACTTGTATTATTTGTGGTTCTTTGTATCATTTCAACATCAGTTTGGAAAGTTTATTTACAAAAATGCTGGAATCTGCTCCTCAAATTATTATTTCGGAGCCGGTTTTAAATCTATCCAATGCTAAAGGAATAATTGGTAAATTGGCAAAAGCATCGGCCAGCGTGGATGGAAAAAAGCAAGCTTTTCGATTTACAGAAACAACATTGCTAAACGCTTTGAATGATTTGAGCAAAAAATTACACTTTGAATATACTGTTGTCGACCGATTCGAAAAAGATTTGATTATCGTTATTAAAAAATGAAAGAAATAGAAATAAGCATAGTGATTCCTGTTTATAACAGCTCTTCAATTATTGAAGAACTGTATAAACAAATTGCACAGGCAATTTCTGTTTCCTATGAAATTATTTTTGTGAACGATTGTAGCATTGATGATAGTTGGACAAAAATTGTTTCGTTGAGCAAACAAAACAAACACATTACTGGAATTAATCTTAGGAAAAACAGCGGACAGGACAATGCTTTATTAGCTGGGCTTCGAATTGCAAAAGGAAATTATTGCGTTATCATGGATGACGACTTGCAACACAGTCCAAGTGAAATAAACAACTTATATAAGGAATGCAAAAAAGGGTTTGATGTTTGTTATGCAAATTTTACATCACTCAAACAAACAACAGTAAAAAATATCGGGAGTAGTACCAACGGGAAAATGGCAGAAATGCTTGTTTCCAAGCCTAAAGGAATTTACCTTTCTCCATTTAAAATCATAAACAAATCAACCGTTACAGAAATCGCAAAGTTTGCAGGACCTTATCCTTACATTGATGGAATCATTTTAAGCATCACACAAAATTTATGTCAGGTGAATGTGGAACATCAAGCACGACATAGTGGAAAAAGCAATTACACTTTTTCAAAATCGGTTTCGGTATTCATGAAATTATTTACTGGATTTTCTGTACTTCCGCTAAGATTAGCAACCATTACAGGATGTATCGCAACCTTTGCAGGAATTATTTTATTGATAAAATATTTATACGATTATTTCATTGCCAAAAATTTCATTGAAGGCTGGACAACGGTAGTTGTGCTCATCATTCTTTTTGGAGGATTGATTTTAATCACATTAGGAATTATCGGTGAATACATTGGCCGCATGTATCTTACATTAAACAACAAACCACAATACAGTATATCTGAAATTGTAAAAAGCGATGACGAACACTAAAATTCTTCTTCCTTTTTTTATTCTCCTAACTCTCCTGACTATTTTCAGTTTCAACATTCCGTTTTTTTGGGATAGCACTTTTTTTTCGGCTTTATCTGTGAATTTTTATGATTCAGGAATGAATGGATTTATTGCACCACTATCGTTTGATACAGGTGGATTTCCTTTGTATTCAGCTTATTTAACAGTAATTTGGAAAACTTTAGGGAAAACACTTCTTGTTTCTCACCTGGCTATGCTTCCATTTCTATTCGGATTGGTTTATGAATTTTTCAAATTAGCAAAACGTTATTTGAATGACCGAACAATTGTTTTAGCAATTATTTTATTAATGCTGGAACCTGTTTTTATCACTCAAGCGATGTTGATGGGTTATGATATTATTATTGCTTATTTTTTTTTACTTGCTTTAAATGCCTTGTACAACAACAAAAATATTCTGTTTTCAATTGCCTTGATGTTGCTATGCCTAATAAGTATTCGAGGAATAATGCTTGCAACTGCATTGTTTATAATAGACCTAATGCATAATAGAATGTTCAACTTTTATTTTTTAAGAAATTACATTCCTGCTTTTCTCATCTTATTACTTTGGACAATTTATCACAAGCAACAAGCAGGCTGGTACATTTTCTCTCCGATACGTGAAGATAGCGCAGAAAAATTTTCCGGAGCGGAAATGATGTTTCGGCAATTTACCTACATACTATGGAAGAACTTAGATTTAGGAAGAGTCGTTCTGTGGATAATCTTTAGCTTCTTTGTTCTCTATTTCTTAAAAAAAACAAAAACTCCTCAGCACAAAGAACTTTTGCGAACTATTTTTGTCCCATTTTTTGTTTTAACATTCTTCATGATTTTAATCAAAAATCCAATCGGCCATAAATATTTTCTGGTAATTTCCACTTTGTTAATTATTTCAACTTGTTACTTTATTCAACACATCGAAAAACAAAAAACACGAGTCCTCATCTTTACTTTAATTTCTATTTGCCTGTTTATGGGTAATTTTATTGTATATCCGCAACGCTATGGAAATGCTTGGGATTCCTCATTAAAAATAATTCCTTTTTTCAAAATGGAAAAAGAGATGAACGAATACATTATAAAAAACAATATCTCTTTCACTATTGTTGGCACACAATTCCCTTTAACAAATGATTTACGATATTCTCAACTCAGAGATCCCAGCTGTTCTTATTCTGATATAGAAAATGAACCCTTAAGTTCTTTTCCATACATTCTATATAGCAATATAATCAATACAAACAGAATTACTGAACTAGATCAAATGAAAAAAATATGGATTGTAGAAAAAGAATTTAAAAACGGAATGATAGAACTTATTCTCTACAAGAATCCTAATTTTTAGTTCGCTTTATTTTCCTCAGAAGCTTTTCTCCGTCAATACAAAGCATGCAAATGGTAAACAGAAAAAGAATTGCTGTGACCTTATAACGAACCATTGCACCAATAGCAGGTGTCACCAACCCAATCAACGCAAATTGCAACAAAGCAAATACAATACAAAACACAAGTACTTCCTTGTGCTCAAGCATTTTTTTATCGAAAAATAAAATGGCTAATACAAGTAATAAAAGCAGCCAGATATTTTCTAGCCAGGCAAATAATTGCAAACTATTTTTAATTTTAAATAGTGTTGGCTGAAAAAATACATTTGCAATTGCCATGGGGATATTTTTCAGCATGCCTAAAAATGATGGATTCATTTTATGCATTTTAAGTGTAGAATTAGCAGGCACAATTTTATACAACAATTTAAACGAACTGGTATCAACTGAACTAGTGACAAAACTTGTGTCTTTCATATTGTCTAGCTTCCACAACAAATACTTGCTCCCACTTTTGATTATATAGGAAGAGTCTGATTTCATAATCACAGAAGCCGAATCAGTATAACCTACACAGATAAAATTATTTTCGTTTGCCAAAAATATTCCACCGCTTGCTTCACTTATTGCTTTTGCTTGTTTATCTGCAATTAATTGATAAAAGTTGGTTTTAGAACTAATTTTAGAAACCAAATAAAAAACGCCTGTTAAAAGAATAAAACATGCAATAAATTTTAGTACATAATTTTTATTTCCCATTCTTGTAATACAAAAATTAATCAGTAACAATGGAAGCAAACATGCAAGAATATAAATTTTCAAAAAAAAGAGCAGGGTGAGTAATAGAGCTAACATCAGACCTCCTTTTATTGAATACGATTTAGCCAATCCGAAGTCTGAAACATAAACAATCAATCCAACACAAAGCATTGCAATTGCTTCTTTATAAATTCCGGATGTCCAAAACAAAGCAGAAGGAACAATAAAAATTCCAATCAAAAGAATGTTCTTTTTTTCTGGAAAATACTTATAGAACGCATTATACAAAGCCGTTAAACCTACAAAAGAAAAAAAGCAAAAGAAAAGAATGTGTACAAATGGATTATTGAAAGAAAAAAATTGAATTAAAAAATTGACGGAAATGATAATTCTAGAATTATTGTAGAATACGTCATCAAAATTTGAGTACCAACCCACAACAGAAGTTGAGTTTGTATTTCCAGTAAATTGATCGAAAATATTTTTGCTCCCTTCTAAATAGAGATAAGAATCGGATTGCGGATAATAATAAGTATAAATATAAAATCCGATTATTCCAGCAATTCCTTTTAATACAAACAAGCCTGTTAATTGAAGTTTGGATAAAGTTCCTATGCTAAAAAATTTCATTTTCAGAATAAAAAAAATAAAAAAAATGGCGTAAGTAAGTGGCAAAAGAATTTGCATTGGATAAAGGTATTAAATTTAATTATTGCAGAGAAGTTATTCAACCCTTTCAGGGTTGTGTAAGTAATATCTCCCCTTTTTATTCACATTGAACCCTTTCAGGCTTGTTAGCTTGGTGTAAAATGATATCTATAGAATTAAATTTGTTTTTAAAACAACCCCAAAGGGGTTGAATATGAATATAAAATCAATCAACAAAACACTAGAACCCTGAAGGGGTTCAATATATCTGCTAATAGTTCAATCGTTTAGAGACTTCTTGAACAGGTGTTATATTCGGAGAAAAATAGTAATTTCGCATACATGAATATCAAAAAGCATATCCCGAATGCGATTACCTGCGGCAATTTATTTTGTGGTTGCTTAGCCATTGTTTGTGCCTTCAAAGGAGATTTAGTTTGGGCAGCCTACTTGGTTGGGATTGCTGCCGTTTTGGACTTTTTTGATGGTTTTGTAGCACGACTTTTAAAAGTTGGTGGAGAAATGGGAAAACAATTGGATTCCTTGGCAGATATGGTTACGTTTGGGGTTGTTCCTGGGGTTGTGATGTATCAGATGATCACTTTTTCAATTAATCCGGATTACATAAACGTAAGCAGTTCCTATATACCATATTTACCATATTTGGGATTTTTAATTACTATCTTTTCTTGCATTCGCTTGGCAAAATTCAATATTGATACACGCCAGACAAACTCTTTTATTGGCGTTCCAACACCTGCGAATACTATATTAATTTGTTCTTTTCCACTAATTAATAAATTTCAAGAAATTTATCCTATTTTTCTAGTAACAGAAAATTTGTTGTTTTTTATTGGACTTACTTTTCTCATGTCCTACCTTCTGGTGGCTGAACTTCCTTTATTTGCTCTAAAGTTCAAGAATTTTGGTTGGGCAGATAACAAAATTCGTTATTCATTTTTGATAATTTCCATCATTTTGTTAATACTATTTCAGTTCATTGCAATCCCTTTTATTATATTTTTGTACATCATTTTATCCATCATAAATAATATGATGAACAAAACCAAAACCATAGAACATTAAAATTAAATACTATGAAATTCAGAGCAGAAATTGATGTAATGCCATTGAAAGCATTATTGGACCCACAAGGAAAAGCAGTAACAGGAAGTATGAAGAATTTAGGCTTACCTGAAATTGAAAACGTAAGAATTGGCAAACACATTACCTTAGAAATTGAAGCGGCTTCTAAAGATGCAGCAACAACAAAAGTAGATGAGGCTTGTAAAAAATTATTGGCAAACCAGATTATGGAGTTTTATGAATTTGAATTGTTTGAAAATTAGTTTTTCAACACAGATCTGCCTGACGGTAGGCAGAGAAACGGAGAATTCAGAGTTTCACAGAGAATATTTAAAAACCCTGTCACATTTTATTGCGACAGGGTTTTTTCTTTAAACTGTTTAGGATAAAGCCCAATTTCGTGGTTCAATATATTAACCAGGACCTGTAAGTAACGACTATTATTTGGATTCATTTAAAAAAACAGAATTTAACCAGAATTATCCACTTACTTTGAATCATGTATAAACTAACAGCAAAATATATTTTCAATAAAATTGGTTTGTTGATTTCTTATTCTTTATTCACGGCCTTTAGCATTTCTACGTATCAAGAATATAACCTTTCTAATCCTGACAAAACCTACACTTTACCATATAGTCTTAACGAAATTTCAGGAATCACCATTTTAAGCAATACCGAAATTGCTTGTGTGCAAGATGAGCTTGGAATCGTTTACATCTATAATTTAAAAGACGGTAAAATCAGCAAAGAATACAAAACTGGTTTAGTTGGCGATTATGAAGGAATCGCATTGGTTGGAACTACTATTTACCTTTTAAGAAGTGATGGAGTTTTGACAGAATACCCTGATTTCAGGTCTCCCAATATGAAAATTAAAGAATACTTTTTGAATTTGCCTTCCCTCAATAATGAAGGCTTGTGTTACGATATGAAAAACTATCGTTTGTTGATTGCTGCAAAAACAAAACCAGGGAAAGATAAAGAAAGTAAAGACATTCGCCACATTTATAGTTTTGATTTAAAAACAAAAACACCAAACAATGTTCCTCTATTAAAATTAAACGTGGAAGACATTGAAGCAACAGCCCTAAAACAAAAAATTCCAATCCCTTACCGTACAAATAAAAAAACAGGAGAAAAAATAAATGCTTTTAATTTTCGTCCTTCTGAAATAGCGGTGCATCCAATAAATGGAAACATCTACATTTTATCTGCAAATGATAAACTATTATTGATGATTGAGAAAAACGGATCAATAAAAAATCTATTGCAATTAGATCCTGTTATATTTAATAAAGCTGAGGGGTTGGCATTTTTGCCTGACGGGACAATGTTAATTAGTAATGAAGCTCAAAAGGGAAAACCAACGCTGCTTAGTTTCGGATACAATAAGTAAACTTTAATTTAAGAGGAAATTAAACGTCAGCACTACCATCCAATAGTTCACCAATAATGCCAGAGCTTTCGGTTACTTCTGCTTTTTTACTTCTCAACTCAAAGTTCTTTCCTAAATAAACTCTTCTAACCTGTTCGTCACTAGCAAGTTCTTCTGCTGTACCTGCTTTTAAGATACTTCCTTCGAAAAGCAAATAAGCTCTGTCGGTAATTTGAAGTGTTTCTTGTACGTTATGGTCGGTAATTAATATTCCGATATTTTTTTTCTTCAACTTCGCAACGATGCTTTGAATATCTTCCACAGCAATGGGGTCAACACCTGCAAAAGGTTCATCCAATAAAATAAATTTTGGATCCGCGGCTAAACAACGAGCAATTTCAGTTCTTCTTCTTTCGCCACCGGATAATCTGTCTCCTAAATTTTTACGGATGTGTTGTAAGTGAAATTCATTTAACAATTCTTCCAACTTCTCACTCTGCTCTTGTTTATTCAACTTTGTCATTTCCAAAATCGCGCGGATATTATCCTCCACACTTAATTTTCTAAAAACCGATGCTTCTTGCGCCAAATAACCTATGCCAAGCTGAGCACGTTTATACATTGGTTCATCGGTAATGTCTTTATCATCCAAATATATTTTTCCTTCGTTGGGTTTAATCATCCCCACGATCATATAAAAGGAAGTTGTTTTACCGGCACCATTTGGCCCCAGCAATCCAACTATTTCTCCCTGTTTCACATTTACTGTTACCATTTTAGCAACAGTTCTGCTTTTATATTTTTTAACTAAATTATCCGTACGTAAAATCATGTTTATACGTTTATTAAAATGTAAACTGCATAGAAGCTTTTATACTAAATGGAATAGCTTTGGGATTATCTAGGTAGGACAAACGCCAAACAGCATCTACTCTAAAAATTTTAAATATATTTTCAATTCCAGTAGTTGCTTCAAGATACGGGCCACGATTTAAAGAATATAAGTGTTCCGGAAAAATTAATAAATCTTTGTTGGTATCATTTACTCTTCCAATAAGTGCCTTTGCACCTACAACCTCACGCCATTTTAATTTTCGCATCAAAGGAATTCTGTTTAAGAAAAACCCATCGAAGTGATGTGAAATAGTTGCAGCAGCATATTCATCACTTACAAATTCGTAATAGTTCATTGCATTGAATGCATACAAATCGAAAATATATGTTTCATTACCGCCATGCAATTCAAGCAATGGATATGGAACTGGATTCCATGTTTTTCCATACGATAAAATATAATCGAAATAACCAATTGGATTTATCCGAATTCGGTCATCCACATTTATAGTCAATTTATGATAATTGTAATCGCTGTTAAATAAATTTTTAATTCCCATAGTATACTGTGCCTGAATAATTGGATAACGAGTACTTAAACTTATGCGAGTAAATTCACCATCTAAAAATTTTTCCTGGTATGCAAATCTAGTCAGAAAACGTATTTCGGAAGTGGTGATACTTTCTTTGAATCCAGTAGAAGTAGCTGTTTTTTGAAATTCATAATGAAAATCTGCCAGCGGCATCATTGTTCGGTTATAGAAACTCAATTTAGTACTAAAACCACTAAACCATTGACGCTCAATATATGCATGCACTTGTTTTACATTTGTCAAATTCCGCAATGGAGTTACTCTAAAAACAGAAGCAAGAATATTATCTGTTGTGAATCCATTCTGACTTTGTCCTAAAATTTCATTGTCATTTTTATAGTACATTCCCACCATTGCACGTGGCTTCTTACTTATAAACGATCGTATTCCTAAACTGTATTTAAATTTTTCATCTCGTGTTCCATAAGCCACATAACCGCTTAACTCGTA
>Ga0163149_10002725_pt1 | contig 20859 bp, 15 predicted proteins | sample OliLakLV19MP5G1_FD_148604 | JGI IMG/M metagenome (GOLD analysis project Ga0163149, IMG submission 148604) | Freshwater microbial mat bacterial communities from Lake Vanda, McMurdo Dry Valleys, Antarctica - Oligotrophic Lake LV.19.MP5.G1 | ecosystem: Environmental > Aquatic > Freshwater > Lake >...
GGGCGATCTATACCATCGACGGCAACATCAACGTCATCAACACCACGGTGCGCAACAATACCGCGGTCAGTGGTGGCGGAATTCGTACGCAGCTGATTACTCTGACCGGTAGTCGTATCGAGATGAATACCGCCACCGATTTCGGCGGCGGTCTGCGGGTGACCAACCGCGGCACGTTGTCACGCGTGCAGGTCGTCAATAATACCGCCGGCACTGGCGCTGGGTTGTACCTCAATTCCGGCGGCTCGCAGGGCCCCAGCGGCATTCGTCAAAGTCTGTTCATGGGGAACCAAGCGACCGGCAATGGTGGCGGCGTATGGTTGGGCACTAATACACTGATCGGTAACACCACCATCACCCTCAATGGCGCCAATAATGGCGGTGGTGGTCTTTACATTAATGACACTGCCGATGTAACCGCCGTCAATATGACCGTGCAAGGCCATTTGAATGGGCAGGATCTGCATAAGTTCGGCACCTTGCGCCTGCAAAATAGCATCATCAGCACACCAGGCCAGCCAGACTGCACCACCAGCATTAACAATGTCCTGATCATCTCGCTTGGCAACAATATTGCCGACGATGCCTCGTGCTTTGGCTTGACCCAGCCATCTGATCGTATCAATACCGATCCGCTACTCGAAGCACTGGCTGATAACGGTGGCGGCACCATGACCTTTGTTCCGGGCCCTACCAGCCTAGCCCTCAACAGAGGCAACAACGCTGGATGCGCTGCCGAGCCAGTCAACAATGTAGACCAGCGCAATGCACCGCGCCCATTCGCCGGTACCTGTGACATCGGTGCCCATGAAGCAGGCGCGATCGCCCCGGCGGAGCTGTTCGCTAACGGCTTCGAGTAGTGAATTATTCCAGCGTTAAACCTACGAGGAGACCGAAGCGAGGCAACGAAGTTAGCCGAATGATTTAGAATTGGAATTAGGATTGACTAGCGGCTACGTCCGGCCGCTGGTCAGTCTTGCAAACCGCATCAAGCTTTCCGGCCGCTGCAGGTGCGCCCAGTGCGTTTAACCTAAGCCGGACGAGCGGGAACCAAACACACAAAAGCCTTCACATGATTTGTCAAGACTGAACTGGTTAGCGACTAGAAACCTCAGTTGACCGCTGCACGGTTCTCACCACCCATAACCGTGCACTCTACCCCGTCCAACTGAGGTTTCTCGGAATACTAGGGGCAAAGCCCCGGAGCCATACCAGCCTAGGGCAACGCCCCAGGTTTCAGGACAACAAAAGCCAAGGGCCCAAAGCCCGCCCCATCGGTTAATCCCAGACATAGCGCTCATCGAAATCCATATAATATTTTCTCAGAAACCGACGGTATTCATCTTCGAATGTCCGCGTCGCCGCCATGCGCGGCCAGAACCGTGCAATCTGCCCCGTAGAGTACTCACAGTATAGGTGAACTCATCAAAGTGCTAACCCACCAAAGGCTTGAGCTCTGGTGGGTCAAATCCCGGCTCTGGTGGGTCGGCGCTGTGCGCTGACGCTTTTCCTGCATGGTGAGGGAGACGCGTTCGATCACAGATCGAACCCACCAAAGGCTTGGGCTCTGGTGGGTCAAAGCGCGGCTCTGGTGGGTCGGCGCCGGCCTCTCCGTCATTCTGTGCGCAGCTACTAGCAAGACCGAGCTAGACTGCGCAGAAACGTTAGGCGCAAAAGAACCCACTCCCACATGCCTCGCCAATAGATTGCGCAACTGCGCGCGGAATGACAGCGCGCAACTGCCAAAGTGGATGACCGGAATCGCGGTATTTGCGCTCAAATGGCGTCACCGGTTCCTGCGTTGGATTGATCTGCGTTATCACACTATCCAGACCAAACACCTGCAAAGCCTGCGCAAACTCATCGATATAAACGCGCCAATTACTGCGTAGTTCTAATTCACCACCCAAGGCCAACAGGCTTGGGAAAACCGGATGCCCATGCCAACGGCGCAGCAGATGTTGTGGTTTGGGCCAGGGATTGGGGTACCAAATTAAATGGCGCTGCAGGGTAAAACCATGGCTTTGTAATAACCGCCAAATATCCTCCAGCGGCGCGTGTAATAACAGAGCGTACGGGGCAAGCGGGCGTAATCCGGCCACCAGCGGAGCCAATCGATCCGCCGATTGATCGATGCCAATCACACTGGCGTGCTCGTATTGCTGCGCTAAGCTGAGCGTACTGAGGCCCGTACCACAGCCACTATCCAGCACTAAGGGCCGCTGCGGCCATTGCGCCAAGCATTCGCGCAGCGCAGCAAAGGCGCGCAGCGAATGCGCGGCGATCGGTCGCTGATACAGGCTGGCGCGATGCCGCAAGACGGTCTCCAGCAAACGCCGGTGCGGCGCGAGCTGCGTGCTGACCACCAGGGGCGAATTGGCGTACATGGCTTCCCTTGTGGTTATGATGCCGGCTCGTGAGCGATTGCCGGACCATTTGTAACATGCCAGGTGCCACCCAATTCACTGCACTACCCGCCCAAATGCCGCTGCACCGCGGCGGCGAGTTGCGCTCCGCTCTCATCGCGTATGAAACCTGGGGTCGTTTGTCAGCCCAGCGCGACAACGCCATTTTGATTGTGACCGGCATGTCGCCCAGTGCGCACGCCGCGTCTAGCCCGCTTGATCGCACACCCGGCTGGTGGGAACCGATGATTGGCGCCCATCGCAGTTTCGATACTGGGCGCTATTTCATCATTTGCGTTAATTCCTTGGGCAGTTGCAAGGGCTCCACCGGACCGGCATCGGATCATCCGGACGATGGATTACCGTATCGACTGCGTTTCCCGTCGATCAGCATCGAAGATATCGCCGATGGCGCCGCTGCCGTCGCCGATTCCTTAAGGATCAAGCGCTTGCTGGCCGTCGTTGGACCGAGCATGGGCGGCATGACCGCGCAAGCCATGGCATTGCGGCATCCGCAACTCGTTCCCAACCTGATCGTCATGTCCTGCGCGGCCCGCTCCTCGGCATTTGCAATTGCGCTGCGCTCGCTGCAAAGACAAATTGTGCGCGCCGATCCCGCTTATGCCGATGGCAACTATGCGCACGCGATCGACGTGGCCAGCGGCATGGGCTTGGCGCGCAAACTGGGTGTTGCTACCTATAGGTCCCCACAAGAATGGCGCGAGCGTTTTGGTCGCGAGCGTTTGCATCAGCCCGGCGCCGATCCATTCGCCAGCGAATTTCAAATTGAAGCCTACTTGGACGCCCATGCCAAACGCTGGGCGGGCGGATTTGACCCCTTGAGTTACCTGTATTTATCCCGCGCAATGGATTGGTTTGATTTGACCGATTACGGCGGCAGCGTCGAATCTGCGTGCCGACAAATGGCGGTGGAACATGCCCTAGTCATCGGGGTGGCGACCGACATTTTGTTCCCGGTCGAACAACAAGAAGAAATTGCCGAAGCACTGAGCGCCGCGGGTGCCGATGTCGACTTTCAATCCCTACCCTCCATCCAGGGTCACGACGCATTTCTGGTCGATATTCCACGCTTCGCACCGGTGATTTCGCGTTTCCTGGATCGCTTGGACCAGCCATGCTGACCACCATTGTCGCCGTCTATCCGGTGCAAGAGTAGTCAATTTGACTGCTCCTACTCAAACCTCATGCAGCGCCTCAAAATCAATTTCATCCAAACGCGTCGGTTCGCCAAATAGATGACCTTGCACATAATCGACGCGTGCCGCGCGTAGCCAAGTGAGCGCTTTGTGCGAATCGACGCGTTCGGCGATCACTTTGAGTTTCAATGAATGCGCCATTTGCGTCAATGACATCGCCATGGCGCGATCGACTTCGCTACCTTTTTTTTCAGCGACAAACTCGCCGCTGACCTTGACCAAATCCACCGGTAGCCATTTTAGGTGCGACAGTGAGTTATTCCCGGAACCAAAATCATCCAATGCAAATCGACAACCTATTTTTTTCAGTTGAGTGATGAATCGGCGCGCGGCGTGCAGCTGGTAAATCTCGCCGGTTTCGGATATCTCAAATACAAAACGTTCCGGACGCACCCGGTGACTGGCGAAGGTATTCTCGATATGCACCAATGATTCGGCGTCTTGCAAGGTCTGATTGGACAAATTGATTGCAAAACCGACATTCAGGTCATCTGGTACCCGGCAGGCGATACGCACGGTGCGGGCAATCACCCATAAATCGATTTTTGGCATTAAATTGGCGCGCTCGGCGAGTGGCACAAACACGCTGGGACTAATCCACTGGCCATCGCGGTTAACCATGCGTATCAGCACTTCATAGACCTGTTCGGGTTTCGCGCCATTGACGTGCCAGCCGCGTTTACCTTCCGCCAGTCCGCTGATGGGCAAAATCGGATGACCGAGCAAAATCATGCGGTCTTCGCCCATCGCTTCCCGAATACGCTGCGCCCAGCCGGCTTCTAGCTCGCGTGCGACGCGCGAATCGCTTTCGACAACGAAAATCTGCGTTTGATTCTGCCCACGCCGTTTGGCCTGCGCGCAGGCTTGCCGTGCGTTTTCCAGCACGTATTCGGCCGACGGCGAATCCTTGCTGACGATCGCCACACCGACCGACACGGTGACGCCCAGCGGCCGGCCCGCATGATCGATATAACGCACATCGCGCAGCAATTCGCGCAGGCTATCGGCCAGCGTGTACAGATGTTCCAACTGCACACTTTCCAGGCGCAGCGCAAATTGATCGTGTTCCAGGCGCGCTAGGCCATCGTGGTCACGCAGCCGCGCCTTGAGTCGCTGCCCAATATCGACCAACAACTGCTGGCCCGATACTTCACCTGCATTTTCAAGCACTTGTGTATAACGATCGATGTCCACAAAAAGCACAGCGCTGTAGCCGCCTTGTTTGCGTTGTTCGACCGCCTCTCCCAGCATCGCCAAAAAATGGCGCCGATTTGACAGACCGGTCAGTTTGTCGTGATCCAATTCCCAGCGCACACGCTCGACGCCTTTGCGCTCGGAAATATCGCGAAATACCACGACAAAACCTTCCGATTCGCCGCCCACCAACATCGGCACGATGCTGCATTCGACCGGCAACAGGCGTTTATCGGCCGTGCTGAACACCGTTTCCAGGCGCCCGGCGACGTCTGGCCGCTCGGCCTTCAGGCGCAGCTGAGCGCCGTCTTTGCCGACTAAATCGGCCTCGTCCACACCCAGCAATCGACAGGCAGTGGGATTGGCGAAGGTAATCACGCCAGCCTCGTCCATACCGTATACGCCATCGCCGACCGAACGCAGAATGCCGTCCAGCCGGCGCCGTTCGGTTTCGATGCGACGTCGGTCATAGACGTTGCGCGCCAAGGCCTTGATGCGCGCCAGGGTCAGCGAAATCACCTCATTTTTAAACATGCATTCAACGGCGCCGGCATCCAAACACTTTTGGATCACCTCTTCACCATAGGTTGCGGTGATCAGCGCCACGACGGCGCCTTGCGTGGCCGGATCAGACCGCAAACGGCGCACCAATTCATCCCCGGTGCCATCCGGCAAGTAATAATCGACCACGATCAAATCGTAACGCCCGACGCGCGCACGCGCGAAACCCTCCCCAATACTTTCGGCCAAATCGACGCTCATGCCGTGCTGGGTCAGCAACTGGTGATACATGCGCCGCACGCTGACCGAGTCGTCGACCAATAACAGTCGCATCGGGCTTTGGGGCGTCACGCGCTCAGGGGGAGTGCTAAACAAAAGGGTGGGTGCCAACTCGCTAACCGCACCCGGCACTTGCCAAAACTGTGACCACAGCAGGCACATTGACGAACCGCGGCGCGCCAGCCAGGCGGCCAGCTTTGGCAAGGGCACGTGGCTCAAGATCAACAGTGGCAAGGCGTTGCCCGGCAATTCGCGCACTATTTTCAATAGCGCCTGGCATTCCGCCGGCTCACGCTCCGGCACACCGATGACCAGCAGCGCCGGCAAACGCGACGACACCACGCGCTCGCGCATTTCCTCGACGGCATCGCCAAAACGCTCAAAATGGCGCGAAATGCCCACGCCGGCTGATTCGAGCGTGCGTTCCAGCAAATTGCACAAAGTGGCCGAGCGTTCGACGACCAGAATTTCAGCCATGAGCGACCGGACTACCTACGAAAACAGAGCGGCTAATGTTGCAACAGTTAGAGCAGAATGAACAGACTAAGCCGCCATAGGTTCCCGCTACGCCGAACCGAGCCCTTGCTCCAAACGATCGCTTCCTGGCGCAGTCCGCGCGCGCTACGCTCGAGGTTTTCGCTCAGGATCATCTGCATGCCGAGTTTTATCCCTCCCGATCGTTTGCTGCTGGGCCCAGGTCCGTCGAACGTGCCACCGCGTATTTTGAGCGCGCTGGCCCGCCCAACAATCGGCCATTTGGATCCGCAGTTTGTGCGCATGATGGATGAGCTGAAGTCCCTGTTGCGCTTCGCTTTTGTCACCGAAAACACGCTGACCGTGCCGATTTCAGCGCCTGGATCGGCAGGCATGGAAGCCTGTTTTGTTAATTTGATCGAACCCGGCGATACGGTCATCGTTTGCCAGAACGGCGTGTTCGGCGGGCGCATGAAGGAAAACGTGATTCGCATCGGCGCCACGCCAGTGATGGTGATGGACGATTTTGGCAAAACCATCGATTTGAATAAGGTAGAAGCGGCGCTAAAAGCCAATCCGGGCGCCAAAGCACTGGCTTTTGTGCATGCTGAAACCTCAACCGGCGTGGTCTCCGATGCGCAAGCCTTGTGCGCACTGGCGCATCAGCATGGGGCGTTGGCGATCGTGGATGCGGTCACCAGCTTGGGTGGAATTCCACTATTTGTGGATGCCTGGGGCGCCGACGCGATTTATTCGGGTTCGCAAAAATGTTTATCAGCGCCGCCCGGATTATCGCCGCTGAGTTTTGGCGAACGCGCCGTTACTGCACTGAAAGTACGTAAAACACCGGTGCAGAGTTGGTTTCTCGATTTGAGTTTGGTGATGGCCTATTGGCAGGGCGAAGGCGCACGCAGTTATCACCACACCGCGCCGATCAATATGTTGTATGCCTTACACGAAGCGCTGGTCATTCTGCAGGAGGAAGGTTTGCCAGAAAGCTGGGCACGCCATCGCATCCATCATTTGCGACTGCGCGATGGCCTGCAGACGCTGGGTCTGGAGCTCATTGTCGATGAACGTCATCGATTACCGCAGCTCAACGCGGTGCGCATTCCCGATGGCGTGGAAGACTTGCCGGTGCGGCGTCGTTTGCTCGACGAGTTCAACATCGAAATCGGCGCCGGCCTGGGCACGCTGGCCGGAAAAATCTGGCGCATCGGCCTGATGGGCGCCGGCAGCAACCCGCTTAGCGTCGATCGCGTGCTGGATGCGCTGGGCAAGGTTTTAGGGCGTGGGGGTTGATTAAGAAGCCATCTCAGGGCGTTGCGCTGGGCTATCTTAATGCGCAACTCGTTGGAATGGAACAAGCATTCCCCCGGGCTGGCGGCGCAGCCGCCAGCCGTTCAAGCCGGCGCGCGGCATGCCGCGCGAGCTTGCCGGCTTTCACCCCCCATAACCGCACACTCTACCCCGTCCAACTAAGGTTTCTAGGTTTAAAAACAGCAACTGACACAGGTGACGCCATGCTTCTAACCTAAGCCGGACGAGCCGGAACCAAACACACAAAAGTCTTCGCATGATTTGTCAAGACTGAACTGGTTAGGGCTCGTAAGGAAATAACTTGGACTTTTGGCCGTCGGATTGGGATGCGATGCGCGATGAGCGCGGTGTGGCGCGCCACACAAGCGATTCGCAACGAGGCAGCGCGCCCAATCCGGCGAGCAAAAAGTTCAAGTTATTGACGAACGAGCCCTTAGTGACTAAACGCTCTGTAGCCACGCCTGCACCTGCTGTGCATCAAATGGCCAGTCGAGTGCGCAGCCGTCGGCCCTGAGCAACACTGGAATGCGCAGGCCAAACTCGACCCCCAGTTCTGCATCACTATCGATATCAAGCAATTGCAGCGAATCCCTCAGACCCAAATCCTGCAACAGCGCCAGCGCCTGCTCGCATAGATGGCAGTCTTCCCGGTGATATAGGATGATCGAATTTCCCATAACGATGTTCCAATACACACGCCGCCAAGCATAATCGCCAGCCCCGGCGCTTGTCCGTCGCGACCAGAATTCACGCCATGGCTGTCAGCGTATTCGACTTGTTCAAAATTGGCATCGGCCCTTCGTCCTCGCATACCGTAGGCCCAATGCGCGCGGCCTGCCGCTTCGCACATCGGCTGGAAGAACGTGGGGTTTTGGCTAAAACCGTGCGTCTACGCGCCGAGTTGTTTGGCTCATTGGCGCATACCGGGCGTGGTCATGGTACGGACAAAGCCGCATTGTTGGGCTTTGAGGGCGCCGAGCCAGACGGCTGCGATCCGGACACCATTCCGGCCACGCTGGCGCGCATTCGCGCCAACAAACGCCTGCAGATTCTTGGCAAACAATCGATCCCGTTCGACGAAAAGACCGATTTGGTCTTCAACAAACGTCAGAAACTGCCGTATCACTCCAACGGCATGCGTTTTACCGCTTTCGACGAGCATGACGAGGTGCTGTTTACCCGCGACTATTATTCGGTGGGTGGTGGTTTTGTCGTCAATCACGACGAAGCCGCGGCCGATCGAATCGTGCCTGACGCAACGCCATTGCCCTATCCGTTTAATAGCGGTGACGAATTGCTGGCCAGTTGCGCGGAAGCAAAGTTAAGCGTTGCTGCTTTAGTGCTGGAAAATGAACGTGCGTGGCGCACTGAGGCTGAAATCCGCAGCGGATTGTTGCGCATTTGGCAAGCCATGCAAGATTGCGTTAACCGCGGCCTGCGTCAAAGTGGCGTATTGCCGGGCGGGCTCAAAGTATTGCGCCGCGCGCCGGAGATGTATCGCGAATTACTTTCGAACCCGGAAGCCAATTTGCGCGACCCGTTGACCATTTTGGACTGGGTTAATTTGTACGCGTTGGCAGTCAACGAAGAAAATGCCGCCGGCGGGCGCGTGGTTACCGCCCCAACCAATGGCGCTGCTGGCATTGTCCCCGCGGTACTGCATTATTACGCGCGCTTTTGCCCAGGCGCCAATGATGATGGCGTGCTCAACTTCCTGCTAACGGCTGGCGCAATTGGCATTCTTTACAAAGAAAATGCGTCCATTTCCGGCGCGGAAGTGGGCTGCCAAGGCGAAGTGGGAGTTGCCTGTTCGATGGCCGCCGGTGGTTTAACCGCAGCGTTGGGTGGCAGCGTTTATCAGGTCGAAAATGCAGCCGAAATCGGCATGGAACACAACCTCGGATTGACCTGCGATCCAATCGGCGGATTAGTACAAATCCCCTGTATTGAACGCAACGCGATGGGCGCGGTCAAAGCGATCAACGCATCCCGCATGGCGCTGCGCGGCGACGGCAAACATCATGTATCGCTGGATAAAGTCATCAAAACCATGCGCGAAACCGGTCGCGATATGCAGGACAAATACAAAGAAACCAGCCGCGGTGGCTTGGCGGTAAACGTCATTGAGTGCTGAGTCACGTTGATCAACAAATCGATGAAACGCATTTTTTTTTTGCTGCAGGCCAGCCTGACATTGCTGGGTCAGGCTTGGCTCATTTTGGGTATCAGCTTGATTTTGCTGCTGCTAGTCGATCAGTCCTTGCGGGTGGCGCTGCCGAGTGGAGATCGGCTGGCGAGTTTTCAGCCGGGCAGCATCGCACCAGGACGCTCGCGTGCGCAGGCCGTCGCTGATGACCCGTGGATCGACGCGTACTGGAACGAACATGAAGATTCCCGCTACACGCGCTGGATCAGTTATGTGTATTGGCGTCGCCAGCCTTTCTATGGCGCACTCATCCATGTGGACTCGCATGGATTTCGTGTCACCCCGCCGTTTTCTGCGCCGCTGCACAGCATCTGGCTATTTGGCGGATCGACGGTTTGGGGAACCGGTAATCGCAATACCGGCACCTTGGCCGCGCAATTGCAGGCGGTTTATCAAGAGCGTGCGCCTGACTTAAGGGTGCGCGTGCTGAACTTTGGCGAATCCGGTTATGTCAGTCGCCAAAGTTTGGGCGCATTGCAGTCGGCGTTGGCGTGCGATGCCCCAAGCGCTGATATGGCAATCTTCGTTGATGGTGCCAACGATGTATTCGCCGCGCTGCAACAAGGCGTGGCGGGTCTACCGCAAAACGAAGACAACCGCCGCAGCGAATTTAACAGTTCGCGCCAACTGGCCGCGCAACTACGCGCTTGGGCCATGCGGCTAGAAGGCATCACCCAATTGCTCGACTTGTCGCCCACCACGCTCGTTGAATCGGCACAACTCGACCGGCTGGCTGGCGCGGTTGCCGACGCTTTTGTTGCCCAAGTCCAACAAGCGACCGCGCTGGCGCAGTTCTACGATTTTGATCTGCTCTATGCGTGGCAACCAACGGTTTTCGATCGCTCCCCCGCACGCGGCGATGAAGCCGCGATTGTTGGCGCCTCAATTGCAACCCACGTGCAGTTACAGCGCCGCGCGCGCGAGCTTTTGCGTTCACGCTGGGCCAGTTCTGCAAATGCTGCGATTGATCTGGGCAATGTGTTTGATGGCGATGACAAGGCGCTGTTCTTCGACTTTGTCCATCTGTCCGAACGCGGGCAGCGCTTGTTGGCTGAAAGACTGTTCGATCTCAGTGCAGGGCGGCTGCGCAATCCTTCTCGCCCCCGGGCGCCCTCAGCGCCGAGCGCTTTGCCCAGCCACAGCGGCAAGTCCGCAGCAGTGGCGGAGTGCCGCGATCGTCCGGTAGGATTTAGCCCGTGATGAAAAACGCAAATCCGACCAGCCGAAATACAGAACCTGCTCTGGTGAGAGCGACCTCGCGCCGCGATGCACCTGCCGGGCGCCTAGCGCTGCATTTATGTCTGCTCAGCGCGCTGGCCTTGACTGCCAGCGGCATCGACGCGAAGCGCATTTATTCCTACAAAGATACGGCTGGCGTTGTGCATTTCAGTGATCGACCACCCATTGATGCCAGCGGTGAGGTGACGGAGCGACTCATTGAAGTCGACAGTAAAAGTCTGGTGTTTCTTCGCGAAGATGGCACTGATGCCGATAAACGTTATTCCTTGTGGAACGGCTACGGCGGGCCCATCGAAGTTTTAATGGAGTTTCAAAAAGAAGAAAACATCGTCAGTGAACCAGAATTGCCGGGCACCCGCGTAATTGCCGGCCAAATGCATTCATTGGTTTTACAAGTACGGCCCATAGACGATGATAAATCATGGAGTTACAGCTGGAGCTATCGCTATGTATTGGGCGATCCCAAATCCAAACCGGATAGCGACGCCGTTTACCTACTGCCATTTGACGACGACGCGCCGATGCGCGTCGACCAAGCCTTTGGCGGCGCTTACAGTCATAACGATCCACACAGTTTCCATTCGGTTGATATCGCAATGGATGAAGGCACGCCGGTGCGTGCGGCGCGCAGTGGTGTGGTGATGTCAGTCGAAAGTGATTTTCATGACGCCGGAACCGATATCTCCAAATACGGAGACCGCGCCAACCATATCCGCATCGTGCACAACGACGGCACGATGGCGGTGTATGCGCACCTAGAACTAGAAAGCGTGGTGGTTGGTGTTGGCGAACGCGTACGCGCTGGCGAGTTAATTGCCAAAAGTGGCAATACCGGATTTTCCACCGGCCCGCATTTACACTTTGTCGTGCAACGCAATAAAGGCGGTAAACTGGTCTCTGTACCTTTCCAATTCACCGTGAATGGCGAGCGTATAACACCGCAGCCGGGCATGTGGCTGGGCGCTGGAAGAACGCCCTGAATCGCAGGTCACCTTGGCCGCAGGCCTACGTGATATTGGGCTCATCGTCATGTAGCCCTGTCGGGCAACGTGACCTACTACGGTTTAACCCGATGCGCGTAGGTCACCTTGGCCGCAGGCCTACGTGACATTGGGCTCATCGTCACGTAGCCCTGCCGGGCAACGTGACTTAAGGTTTAACCCGATGCGCGTAGGTCACCTTGGCCGCAGGCCTACGTGACATTGGGCTCATCGTCATCTAGCCCTCTGCCGGGCAACGTGACCTGCGGTTTAACCCGATGCTCGCAGGTCACCTTGGCCGCAGGCCTACGTGACATTAGGCTCATCGTCACGTAGCCCTGTCGGGCAACGTGACCTACGGTTTAACCCGATGCGCGTAGGTCACGTTGGCCGCAGGCCTACGTGACATTAGGCTCATCGTCATGTAGCCCTCTGCCGGGCAACGTGACCTGCGGTTTAACCCGATGCGCGTAGGTCACGTTGGCCGCAGGCCTACGTGACATTGGGCTCATCGTCATGTAGCCCTGTCGGGCAACGTGACCTACTGTTAAACCCGATGCGCGTAGGTCACGTTGGCCGCAGGCCTACGTGACATTGGGCTCATCGTCACGTAGCCCTCTGCCGGGCAACGTGACCTACGGTTTAACCCGATGCGCAGCCAGTGTCATCCAGGTCTGCACGACCGTATCGGGATTCAGCGACACACTTTCGATGCCTTGATCCATTAACCATTCCGCCAAATCGGGGTGATCGGATGGCCCCTGACCACAAATGCCGATGTATTTGCCACGCGCGCGGCAGGCTTTGATCGCCATTGCTAACAACACCTTAACTGCGGCATTCCGCTCATCAAATAGCGGCGCCACGATGGCCGAATCGCGATCCAATCCCAACGTCAACTGGGTCAAATCATTCGAGCCAATTGAAAATCCATCGAAATGATCCAAAAATGCGTCAGCGAGCAACGCATTACTCGGCACTTCGCACATCATGATCACTTTCAGACCGTTTTCGCCTCGTTTGAGGCCAAATTCCGCCAGTGTATCAATCACGCGCTTGCCTTCGTCCACGGTGCGCACAAATGGAATCATCGCCCAAGCATTGCTTAAGCCCATTTGCTCGCGCACTTTTTTCAACGCACGACATTCAAGCTCAAAGCAGGGCTTGAAACTTGGGTCCACATACCGCGAAGCACCACGGAAACCAATCATCGGATTTTCTTCGTGCGGCTCGTAGTTTTTGCCACCTAACAAATTGGCATATTCGTTAGATTTAAAATCAGATAATCGAACAATAACTGGATTGGGCGCGAAAGCCGCGGTAATCGTCGCAATGCCTTCGGCTAATCGATCCACATAGAAACTCACTGGATCGGCATATCCGGCGATTTTTTCGTCAATCTTTCGCCGCGTTTCCGCATCTTGTTTGGCGTATTCCAGCAGCGCACGCGGATGAATGCCAATATGGGCGGCGATAATCATTTCCAAACGTGCTAGTCCTACACCCGCGTTGGGCAACATCGCAAAATCAAAGGCGCGTTCCGGATTAGCCACATTCATCATGACTTTCAGCGGTGGCGGTGGCATCGCACCCAAACGCGCTTCGTGACGCTCAAAGCGTAATTGCCCGTCATAAATAAAGCCCGTATCACCCTCGGCGCAAGACACCGTGACAAACTGCCCATCAGTAATCGACTTGGTCGCATCAGTACAACCGACCACCGCCGGGACGCCCAATTCCCGCGCTATAATCGCGGCATGACAGGTGCGCCCGCCGCGATTGGTGACGATTGCGCTAGCGCGCTTCATAATCGGCTCCCAATCGGGATCGGTCATATCGCTGATTAATACATCACCCGCTTGCACACGATCCATCTCGTCAATCGACTTCACAATCCGCGCGCGCCCAGCGCCAATCTTCTGGCCAATAGCGCGGCCTTCAGCCAGCACACTGCCGCGCTCCATCAGCTTGAATTTTTCCTGCACCTGCGCGTGGCCGCGACTCTTTACCGTTTCCGGGCGCGCTTGTACGATGTAGAGCTTGCCGTTGAGGCCATCTTTGGCCCATTCGACGTCCATCGGCCGCTGGTAGTGTTTTTCGATGGTGACCGCCTGGCGCGCCAATTCGTGTAAATCAGCGTCATCCAAGCTGAAACGCTGGCGATCGCTAACGGCGGTTTCGACAATGCGTACGCGCTCTCCCGGCACGTCGCTATAAATCATTTTCTGCTGTTTAGAACCTAAACCACGCCGCAATACCGCATCGTGTCCGCTCGCCAATGTGGGCTTGTAAACATAGAACTCGTCTGGATTAACGGCGCCCTGCACGACCATTTCACCCAGACCGTAACTGGAGGTAATAAAAACCACATCCGGAAAGCCGGATTCAGTATCGAGGGTAAATAACACGCCGGATGCGCCCAGGTCGGAACGCACCATCTGCTGGATGCCGGCAGACAAATACACGTCCTCGTGTTTGAAACCGTGATGCACGCGATAGGCGATCGCCCGATCATTGTACAAAGACGCAAATACCGCCTTGATGCGCGATAAAACGGCATCCGCGCCTGATACATTTAAATAGGTTTCTTGCTGACCGGCGAACGACGCGTCTGGCAAATCCTCAGCGGTCGCCGATGAGCGCACCGCAACCGCCGCATCGGCAACGCCAATCCGCGTGCACAGTTGCGCGTAAGCATCGCGAACCGCCTGCTCCAGATCGGCGGGAAACACGCCATCAACCACCCACGAGCGGATTTTCTTGCCCACTTTGGCCAACTCGGTGACATCTTCGATATCCAAAGTTTGCAGACGCTCATAAATGCGCTCTGCCAAACGATTGATTTCAATAAAATCGCGAAAGGCGTCGGCGGTGGTCGCAAAACCGCCCGGCACGCTGACGCCTAAGTGCGATAACTGTCCAATCATTTCGCCCAGCGAGGCGTTTTTGCCGCCGACTTGGTGTAAATCGGCCATGCCAACGTGGTCCAGCCAGAGGATTTGGGCGGTCATCAATGTCTCCTAGTCAGGGGTCTGCGCCGAGTGAGCGCCAGCGGCGCCGCGCGAAGCAGCCGATGATGCGGTGCACCCGTTGAGTGCGCTAGTGGTCTGGCGTAGGCCGCGTGCGCCGCTCAGGCTCAGCGGCGCTTGGCGAGCTAAAACAACTGCCGATGGATCCCCAACGATTGCATGACTTTACTGGCGATTTCTTCGATGCTCATATGGGTGGAATGCATGGTGGAAATGCCCTCACGGCGAAACAGCCGCTCGGCTTCTTCCACTTCCCAACGGCATTGTTCGATCGACGCGTAACGACTTGCGGCGCGGCGCTGCTCACGAATCTGCGCCAAACGGCGCGGATCAATCGTCAAACCATAGATTCGGGCGCGATGCGCGCGCAGTTTCGGTGGCAATTCGCCATTTTCTAAGTCTTCCGGCAACAAGGGATAGTTGGCGGCCCGCACACCGTAATGCAGCGCCAAATATAAACAAGTGGGCGTTTTGCCAGAGCGCGATACACCCATCAGGATCACTTCGGCATCGCTGAAGTTCGATTGCACGCCATCATCGTGGGTCAGCGCGTAGTTGGTCGCGTTCATGCGTGCTTCGTACTCGGCGGTATCGGCGCCACCATGCGCTTTACCGACGGTAGGCGTACGCGGCAGTCCCAGTTCCTGCTCCAGTGGCGCAATGAACGGCGCAAAAACATCTAAAATCAGCGCGCCACTCTCGGCAATCAAGGCCGTCAGATGGCTATCGATCACCGTATTGATGACCACCGGACGAAAGCCGGTTTCCGCTCCCAGACGGCGAATTTCGATGGCCGCCTCGCGCGCTTTGGTGGCGTTGTCGACAAAGGGCAAACGGCGGGTCTGAAACGCGATGCCATCGAACTGGGTAAGCACGCTCTGGCCGATGGTTTCAGCGGTGATGCCGGTACCGTCCGATACGTAAAAAATTGCGCGCGCTTTGGTGATCATTGATGCATCCTTTTTGAACCTAGAAACCTCAGTTGGACGGGGTAGAGTGTGCGTTTATGGGGGTGCAGGGCAAGGCGCAATTAGGGTGAAAGCCGGCAAGCTTGCGCGGCATGCCGCGCGCCGGCTTGAACGGCTTTGGCGGCTACGCCGCCAGACCGGAGGAATAGCTCTTCTATTCCGACGAGTTGGAACGCAGCCATGTCCCGGCCCGCAAGGTTTGCTAGCCTGCGTTCCAACCGGCGCGCCGCTTGCGGCGCAAGCCGCCGGTTCTCCCCCCAGAACCGTGCAATCTGCCCCGTAGCGCACTCACCCAAATGGTGAACGGCTCAATCTGCTGAAATGTCGCAAGAATTCGAAAATGCGTAGAAATGATAGCCAAAAGGACTTCCGGCGCACTCGCGAGGAAAGTCCGACAGGCTGCCAGGTTGAACCCTTCCCGCTGTTACGTGCTGTTCGGCTGTCATGGGCAGCCACACGCGGGTGCGGGCCGGCGCTGTGCGCTGACGCTTTTCTTGCATTGTGGAGGAGAATCGTTCGGTCACAGATCCAACCCAGCAAAGACTTGGCTCTGGGTCGGCGCTGTGCGCTGACGCTTTTCTTGCAATAAGGGTGACACCTCAATTTGGCTCCCGCCACAAGCCCGTTGACGTGACCGCAGCAAACGCGTTCTATAGCGGGCCAGGATCATCGATTGTGTACCCACGTGAATTATCGCCATGCCTTCCACGCCGGGAACTTTGCCGATGTGCTTAAGCACACGGTGTTGGTCGGTTTAATCGAATCCCTGAAGCAAAAAAACACACCGTTTTGTTATGTGGACACGCACGCTGGCAGCGGACGCTACGCGTTGAATTCCGAAGAATCCGAAAAGACGGGCGAGTTCGCCAGCGGCATTAAGCCGATGCTGGGCGTCGCCAATCTGCCTTCGCTGCTGCACATCTATTTGAACTTGGTTAGATCATTCAATGCAGGTACGGGCAGCGGATTACACACCTATCCGGGCTCACCGCTGATTGTGGCGTCATTGATGCGCGACAACGACCGCATCGCCGCCTGTGAACTGCAGCCAGACGAAGCGCGCCGCCTGAAACAGGAGTTCAGCAACGATCAGCGCGTGGCCTGCCACGAACGGGATGGTTACGAAGCGCTGAAAGCCTTATTGCCACCCAAGGAAAAGCGCGGACTGGTGCTGATCGATCCGCCCTATGAAGCGCAATTCGACGAGTTTGGCATCATTATCAATGGTTTGCTCGACGCGCACCGACGCTGGCCCAATGGCATTTACGCCGTTTGGTATCCGATCAAACTGCGCCAGGACGCTGAGGTGTTTTACCGGCGCTTAAGCACTCTGCCCTACAGCAAGATCCTGGTGGCAGAACTTTGTCTGCACCAACCCAATAGCGCGTTGCGCTTGAACGGCTGCGGCATGGCGCTGATCAATCCGCCCTATCGCTTTGAGCAGGCGCTTAACGAGGTGTTGCCCGTGCTGGCCAAGATTCTGCAGCAAAGCCGTTATGGCACGCATGGCGTGCGCTGGTTGAAGCAAGAGTGAGACTTTCGGAGATCCCTATGCGTGCACTCGCAGCCCTGTTTGCCATCACCGTCGGAGGCCAGCTGATGGCCGCAGATCGTTTAATCGACCGCTCTTTTACGACGCGTTCGGAAGTGCACGCGCAACACGGCATGGCGGCGACCAGTCAGCCCTTGGCTACACAGATCGCGCTCGATGTGCTGAAAGCCGGCGGCAGTGCCGTCGACGCGGCAATCGCGGCGAATGCCGCGCTAGGCTTAATGGAACCCACTGGCAGCGGCATTGGCGGCGATTTATTCGCCATCGTCTGGGATCCCAAAACGGCCCGTCTGCACGGTTACAACGGTTCTGGTCGTTCGCCAAAAGCGCTTACGCTGCAGTGGTTTGAAGCGCAGGGTTACACCGATATTCCGTCATTTGGGCCATTGCCAGTGACCGTGCCCGGTGCGGTGGATGGCTGGTTTGCGCTGCATGACCGTTTCGGCAAATTGCCGATGAATAAACTGCTGGCACCGACCATTCAATATGCCCGCGAGGGTCATCCGGTCGCACCCATCATTGCTTATTATTGGGATCGCTCGGTTGCGCGCTTATCGCAATACCCTGGTTTTACCGAACAATTCACCATCAATGGCGCAGCGCCTAAGAGCGGTCAGATCTGGAAGAATCCTAATCTGGCGAACACTCTAGAACAAATCGCCAAAGGTGGACGCGATACCTATTACAAGGGCAAAATCGCCGACACCATCGATGCCTATTTCCGCGCCCATGATGGCTTTCTGCGCAAAGAAGATTTAGCGGCGCATCACGGCGAATGGACTGATCCGGTGTCAACCCATTATCGCGGTTATGATGTTTGGGAATTACCACCGAATGGCCAAGGCATTGCCGCATTGCAGATTTTGAATCTGTTGGAAGCCTATGACCTTAAGGGTTTTGGTTTCGGCAGCAGCGAACATTTGCACCTGTTTATCGAAGCTAAAAAAGTGGCATTCGAAGATCGCGCGCGGTTGTATGCGGATCCGGCCTATGCGCAGGCGCCAGTTGCGCGCTTGATTTCCAAAGAATATGCCGATCAACGTCGCAAGCTGATCGATATGAACAAAGCCGCGCGCAGCATCGAGGCGGGCAATCCCGCGCTGCAAGACGGTGACACCATTTATCTGACCACGGCAGATCGCGACGGTATGATGGTATCGCTGATTCAATCTAATTACCGCGGCATGGGTTCAGGCATGGCACCGCCAGGCTTGGGTTTTATTTTTCAAGATCGCGGCGAACAATTTGTGCTGAAAGCAGGCCATCCCAACGCATTTGCACCCGGCAAACGGCCATTCCATACGATTATTCCCGCGTTCATCACCAAAGACGGCAAACCGTGGATTAGTTTTGGATTAATGGGTGGCGCCATGCAACCACAAGGACATGCGCAAATCGTTATCAATCTGATTGATTTTGGCATGAATCTGCAAGAGGCAGGTGACGCGCCGCGCATTCACCACGACGGCTCAACCGAACCCGCCGGACAAGCGCTGCCGATGAATGATGGCGGCGTGGTGAATTTGGAAACCGGTTTTCCGTACGAGAGCATCCGCGCGCTGCTGCGCAAGGGACATCGAATCGAATACGCCGATGGTCCGTACGGCGGCTATCAAGCGATTCGCCGCGACCCACAAACCGGCGTGTACACCGGCGCCTCGGAATCGCGCAAAGATGGGCAAGCGGCTGGCTACTGAGCGCATTCGCGTGAGACCGCGCGTCCAGCTACGCAAAACCAGCGCCGCAAGATAAACTGGCGTCCACCCGTGAACCATTGATGCTGCCCGATGAGCGAACCGACCTTCCAGATCGTTTTCCGCGGCAAAATTCTTGGTGGCTTTGACCGCAACCAAGTGCGCCAGAACCTTGCGCAACTGTTCAAAAGCGATCCGGCGCGCATCGACGCCATCCTGGATGCGCCGAAAACGGTGCTGAAGACCGGGGCCAGCAAAGAAGTAGCGGCACGCTATCAGGAAGCCCTGCGCCAGGCCGGCATCATGGTGGCGGTGATTGGCGATGCTCCGGCGCTAAGCCCGGCGCCCGCCGCGGTCAGCACGCCGCAAGCCGCAGCGACGCCGCCAGCTGCGAAGACGCCGCCAGCACCAGCACCAGCACCAAGCGTAACCACCGCGCAGGCCGCAATCCCAATCGCGGCTATGCGCGCCGGCGGATTAAGCCTAGCACTGCCCGGCGAGCGCATATTGCCTCCGGTGGTGCGGAAAACTGCCCAAATTGACACCTCAGGCCTGTCGCTGGCGCAATCCGGCACGCCATTGGTCGAACATCGACCGATTCCCGAACCGCAGTTTGATTTGTCGCACATGCGCGTGGCGACCGACAACTCGCCGATCGATAACTCGCCAAAACCCGCGCCTCTGGTCGTCGACCTTTCAAAATTGAGTTTAGCCGAGGTACAAATCGCCCCGGAAAAAGCGCCCACCGAATTGCATAAGCTACTGTCGTCTGCGGTCGACTAGTTCACATTCCGCGGAGCGCGATTTTTTCGCCGCTCCAACGAGCAGGTCTTTGTCGATCAGCAAGATTTCAGCCGCCCGCGCAGCTAGGCGGGGGACTGGCGCGTTCGCGCGCTTGCTCTGTCACTACGGCAGTCTTACCATCAACGTCCTTTCTTTACCTCGCAATACGAGTTCAACATGGCCACCCAGCATTGAACCGTCCAAACCGCGTCCAGCAAGGGACAAGTGACCATCCCGATCGCTATCCGCCGCAAGCTCGGCATTGAGCCTGGGACCGCCGTGCGCTTTGTTGAGCGCGATGGCGTGGTGCTGCTGGAAAAGGTCCAAACCAGCCTAAAGTCGCTGTGCGGAATCATCAAAGCACGGGCGCCGCTGGACATCGAAACGATCGATGAGTCCATCGCACAAGCGGTTGCCGACAAGGTATCTGGCCGTGTTGGTCGCTGATACCAATGTCCTGCTGCGCGCACTGATCAACGACCCGAGCGCCGCTCAGCAATGTCTGATCGCAGCCGAATGGCTAGGCAGACAGCCGGCAGTCTACGTCCCGCAACTGGTCCAGGCCGAACTGGTTTGGGCAATCAACGCAACAAAAGCCGCGTCACGCGCGGATTTGCGGGTCTTGCTGCGTGCGCTGCTGGACCATCCAGCCATCCACTTGCAGCACCCCGACGCATTCTTGGCCGCACTTACGTACTTCGACGACGGCGGCGATTTCGCCGATGGCATCATTGGGTTTGAAGCGCAGCGTGTGCGGGCGCAAGTGGTCACCTTCGACCAGCTCGCCAAGCGCGGCGGTGCGCAGTTGTTGTAGTTCTACCTAGCTTCTGCTTCCGTCAGCACGGTGCAGTCAATCAGTCAGTCCACGGACCGGGACGACGAGTGCTTCAGCCTGTCCCTTCGAGGCATAGGCGCCTTACGGCGCCAGCCTCTCATAAATCAACGCCAGCAGATCGCCAACGCTGCCACGTGGCTTTTTCAGCGTAAATCCGCGCTGTCCAGAACCCAGCCATTGCTG
>Ga0163149_10002726_pt1 | contig 20846 bp, 13 predicted proteins | sample OliLakLV19MP5G1_FD_148604 | JGI IMG/M metagenome (GOLD analysis project Ga0163149, IMG submission 148604) | Freshwater microbial mat bacterial communities from Lake Vanda, McMurdo Dry Valleys, Antarctica - Oligotrophic Lake LV.19.MP5.G1 | ecosystem: Environmental > Aquatic > Freshwater > Lake >...
TGGGATTCGGGGGAGGAGCGGGGGCGGTTGGAGGATTTTAAGCCGGTCGGTATATAAATAATCAGAGGAGGAATTGGGGAGGTAGAGGCCGGTGCTTAATAAAGAAAGTTGTTTGATGAAGAGGCGGCGTGATTCTGATGAGGATATCGGGGTCATGTTTTAATTATTATTCAGCTATGATTTTATTTTTTATGGATTAATAAAAATTATTGATAGAGAATGCTTTGCAACCATGCAGCCAAACCTACTGAAAATTTAGCAAAGGACAAACCTGGACGGTTAATCAGGGGAATCTACCCCCACGATTTAGTTTGTGTAGAGTAATCTTTTAGAATGATCCTTTCAGATTTTTAATCTTGTCAATTTTTAAAAATGGTAAAGTATTTATCAAAAACAAAAATCCTATTTCGTTTAAATCCCGTTAATTCTTTTAAAATTCCATTTTTTACAAAATCTTCAATTAATTTATAAGATGAAACCAAGGACAAGTTGGTCGCTTTAGCTACATCCTCCGCGTCCAATAAGGGGCTTTGAAATAAATAATCTAACAGTGTTTTTGCGATGGCAACTTTTTTACCCATATTGTAAATCCTTTTTTCTTCACACTCTTTTTTCAATTCCAATATATCTTTTAAGGATTGCACGCTACTATGAGCAGTTTCTATCACGCCTTGCATAAAAAATTTCATCCATCCTATAAGATCATTATTCATACGCACACGAGTGAGGTTATCATAATAATAAGTTCGATTTTTTTCAAAATAATCAGATAGATATAAAACCGGTTTTTTCAGAATTTTTTGATCCACCAAATAAAGCGTAACCATCAAACGTCCGACTCGTCCGTTTCCGTGCAAAAATGGGTGGATGGTTTCAAACTGATAATGCGCCAATGCAATTTTCATTACATGCGTCAGACCAGTATCTGTATTGTGCATGAATTTTTCCAAATCGCTCATCATGGAATTTACTTCTTCCCAAATTGGAGGTATGAAGGCCGCATTACTTAATGAACTTCCACCTATCCAGTTTTGACTTCTTCTGAATTCTCCGGGAAGTTTATTTTCACCTCTTACACTCTGCATTAGATCATCATGAGCCTGTTTTAACAATCTTGAAGAAAGTGGTAGTTTATCCAAAGCCCTAAGAGCATTGTTCATAGCCGTTACATAATTATTCACCTCTTGACGGTCGTTACGTTGCTCAGGACTTACATCCTTTTCGGCCATTAAAGCTTCTTCCATATTGGTTTGTGTGCCTTCAATACGACTGGATACGGTTGCTTCTTTAAGCACATACATACGTATAAAGTGATCAATATTGGGAACCAAATCAGCATAAGCATCCAATTGCCCCAATGCCAGGGCCGACTGCTCTGCCAGACGAGTAAGATCCCGGTTCTCCCAACTATATGTATTATTCACTGAAACTGGCATAAACGACTTATAATCAAGTCGTTTTATAAAGTTACCGGATTTAAATGCCTCTATTTTTAACATTTGCAAAGTTAAATATAAATATTCTTATTTAACTTTGAGGCACTAAGGTTAAATAAGATTTGGCTTATTTAAGTTTGGTGACAGCTAATTTACCCTAAACGGAGCTAAAATTTCATATTAGATGACAATCATTTCCTATTCAGCGCCGCCATAATTTCTCTAAAACAATCCAATCCCGCCTCCAGATTTTCAATAATATCATTTGCCTATACTTCCGGGTCAGGCAAATTGTCCAGATCTGCCAAAGATTTGTCTTTGAGCCACGAGATGTCCACACTCGTTTATCCCGGGTAATGATTTCTTCATAACTAAACTTTCTCCAACGTCCCTCGGGATTGGTTTCTGCTTTATAAGTCTCTTTTCGTTTGTGACGGTTGGTTGGATGGTAACACTCAATGAAATCTTTCAATCTTTCAGCACTTAAATGTTCCTGAACAATTCAGCCGCAATCAGTTAATTGCTTGTCGATAATATCCCGGGCGATTTGCTCGGGGTTTTGATTGGCCATTGATTAATTGAATAGAATTTTGCTTGTGTTAAAATACGATTTTTAGGGGTTACGAAAGTCATAGCAGCTGGGAGGTGATTTCAAAAGACCCTAAAATATAGGTTCGAGGTCCTGAGACAGGCGGAGTTATCCTTTGGGTTATTTAATGTCTGCGCTTTTAGAGGGTTGAGCGGTTGGTTTCCGGTGATCAGAAATAATTTTTTTCCATCATTTGGTAATGATAAACAAGACCTATTTCCCCGGATATCCCGCTATCCCTTTCGCCTCTTCGATCTGTTGCGTATGTCTATTGGTATGTCCTGCCAGAAACAATACAAACTGATAAGCATCCATCTTTCCAAAAGTCCTTACGACGATATGATTGCGCAAATCGAGATCGGTAGTTTTTATAAAGTATTCCAGCAGCGCTCTCTTAGCTTTAAAAGAATCCATGGCCTCGTCAAACGATTTATACCCTGTATTGAGAGGCTCGAAAGGTGTGGCCGTTTTAAATTTACTGCTGCGGTCCATGATATTGTTTTTGATCTGGAAGTCGGTGGTGGTTAAACTGGCTTTGGTGGCTGGGTCTGCCGGTGATTTTAAAGCAGCATCCAGCGTGGTCCGCAAAGCACCTTCTGAATAGGCTATATGGTAAAGACATTCCTGGGGTGACCAGGCATCCTGTCCGGGTTTGAAATTGAGCTGGGCGGCAGAAAGGCCTTTGAGACTTGTTTTTAATTCTTTAGTGGTCCATTTGATAAACGTGAGCAACTCTTTCCGCTCTTCTTTGGTCATCGGTTGGGAATAAACAAGATTGGATAGGAGAACGGCAAGACAAAGAGTTAGAAGTTTTTTCATAGTATTGGAATATACCCACGAAGATAAATTGAATTGAGTTAAATAGTCCGTATTTCCGGACAGTCGGAAAGCCCTGAAGTCCAGAGGTCATCTTACTTCTCGCTGCTCGGATTTCGCACGAAGACACGAAGGACACAGAGAATAAAAAAATTGAATCTCTTTACTTTTACCCGGTCGGAGCCTAGTTCCCGAGGTTTCACACCTCCCAAACCAGGGCTCGTTGCTCGCTACTCGCTACTCGCTAACACGCTACGATTTCTTCTTCCCCAGATACTCCTCCATCCATTCCACATTAGTCTGCATCGTTTTGAGCACCATACGCGGCTCGGTCGGACCATGAGGTTGCCGGGGCAAGGCCAATAAACGGACGGGCACATTTCTCCTGCGCAGCGCATTGTAAAACATGACGGCATTGCTGAATGGTACACGTTGGTCCGCTACCCCATGTTGTAAAAGCACCGGTGTTTTTACGTTTTGAACAAATCGCAACGGGGAGTGGGCATCGTATTGGCTCCAATCGTCCCAGGGATTGGATTTAAAATAAGAGGGTAAAAATCCTTCAATATCGTCGGTAAGGTTTTGATGGGCGAGGTCGACGACAGGGGCACCGATACTGGCTACTTTAAACCGATTGGTATGCCCCACAATCCAGCTGCTCATAAATCCTCCATAACTCCATCCCATGACCCCCATTTTAGTGGAATCGGCAATACCCATTTTGATTACCTGGTCGACTCCCGCCATCAAATCCTGGTAATCCATACCACCCCAATCCTGCCGGTTGGCCATTCTGAACGTGGCACCGTATCCGGAAGAGCCGCGCGGGTTGGGTCTCAGTATGGCATAACCCTGTTCGGCTAAAGCAGCAAGAGGATATACTCCTCCGTTGGCTGCCACACAGGTTTGTTGAAAAACACCGGCGGGGCCACCATGTACATTTAATAAAAAAGGGACTTTTTGACCAGCTATATAATTTACCGGAAAAGTCAATAAACCCTCGATCTCCTGCCCATCGGTAGATTTCCATTTAATCACTTCGGTTTTAGGTAATGGTTTGGATGCCCATTCACTATTGATATTCGATACTTTGACCGGGTTAAAACCCAATGCCGGACTGACATAGGCCTGTGGCAAAGTGGAAGAAGTCTGCAATAAAAAGGATAAATGAGTGCCGGTAGAATTTAAAACAGGTGCACTCAAATGTTGTGTGGAATTGGTATTCCAGGTTTTAATGGAATTGCCATCAACACTTAGGAGATAAATACTGTTCAACGTTTTATTGGATTCACTCCAGATCACGGATTGGCCGTCCGAGGTCCAGCCCAAAGGGTTGCCACTCTCATCCGGGGTTGCTTTTAAGCGCCAGGTCTTACCATCTGCTATGGAATAGATTCTGGCATGATCAGGCCCTGACCAATCCAGTGGGTCGGTCGTGCTATGATACACCAGGTATTTACCATCCGGACTAAAGAGAGGGCCCGATTCACCGGCAGCGGTATGGGCAACAGGACTGACCTTATTCGATTCCAGATTAATCATAGAAATATCACTGTATACATTGTCGTTGACTTCCGGTGATTTGCCATGACTAAAAGCAATACTTTTTCCATCGGCACTCCAGTCAAAGGCATTGATATTATAGTTTTCTGTGGTGATTTTTTGGGAAACCTTTTTTCCAGCGCTGTCTTTGACATTCAAACGCAATACATATAAGCGGTTTTGATTGATTTTTTCATCCATAAAATACCAGTCGTTTTTTGATTTGGTATTCTTTTCTTCGTCTTCCGGAGTCGGGTCTGCCATGAGCATCGCTATGGCCTGGCCATCACGGCTCCATTTATAAGAGCTGACCCCTGATTTTACGTCCGTCACTTTTTCAGCTTCTCCGCCGGCAACGGGTAAGAGGTAAAGATTGTTTTTGCCATCACGATTGGATACAAAGGATATCCATTGACCATCCGGGCTCCAACTGGGTTGAATATTGTTTTTATCGCCCCGGGTCAATTGCACGGGTTTGTTTAAAGATTTTAAATCCACTAACCAGATCTGATTGACGTATTCACTGCGATCATCTGTCATCACCGCTTCGCGCTCGGCATAGAGGAGTTTGGTACCGTCGGGAGAAACTACAGTGCCAGCGATGTTTTTTAATTTAAGGCATTGCTCGGGAGACCAGTTGGATTGGGCGGTCAGGGAAACAGCAACAACAGAAATCAGGATGCAACAAATAATTATTTTTTTCATGATAGGCTAAATTATGAGATTGAATTTAAGGAAAATGGTTGATAGGCTAAAGGTTGAGTATGGAGAGGTTTAGAAGTAATAGGGGTTGATTTTTAATTCTTCTTTATATTCCCGAATTATGTTTTTTAGTTCACCCAGGGAACGGGACCCACTTAATTATTTTATAGTAATTTCCATGGAATGAATCATTAGGGTAAACTCTTGTAACGCCAGGCTGAAATTTATAGTCTTGGGATTCCAGGTCAAGTACATAAAGGGCCTCAATACCTCATATTTAGGCTGGTGTAATAGCATATTTAATTCCTCTGACAGGTTATTGATTTGTTCTTTTAATAGTTCGTTAAAAACGATCAATTTTTCTTACTTAATAGATCCGGATTGTTTTCTTCTTTTTGAATCCACCTAAGTTCGAGGGCGCATCAGGGCATGTAGGTCTTTGCTGGTATACGTATTGATTATTTCTTTCATCAAGGCTTCTTTTTCAATTTTTCCGGGTTTCGGCTTGTTCCAGGTCCGGATGCAATACTTTGGCTAAATCTTTATAAATGGTATTAATGTTTTTAATTTTAGCCTGCTGCAGTCACGGATCTTTTTGATCCGGAATGATTTGTTTGGCTAATCTTTATCAGACCACTCCCGAAGCTAAGACCTTTTTATTTGCGATTATATGGAAACTTTATAACCCTTAACCTTCTAGTTTATTTTTCGAAACTTTCCCTATACACCATCGCAAATTGACAAGGATAGGATGAAGAGAGTTTAATCTTACTTAATTGAGTTGGATTCTGTGGACACTCAACTATAGATTTACAACCCAACAAGTTAATGGGCGACTAAAAATTATCCTTTCCAGTCAACACCTGTGTCTTTCCAGCTTCGTGAGTTGGCAGAGTTGATCACGGCTTCACATACTTTTTGTGTTTCAAGAGCATCCTGAAAAGTAGGTGAACAAGGTTGTCCTGTTTCCAGACTTTTTAAGAAATCGGCTACCTGGTGAACAAAGCTGTGTTCATAACCAATGCCTAATCCCGGAACCCACCATTTATTCATATACGGTTGGTCGCCATCGGTAACGAGTATGGAGCGCCAGCCTCGCACCATCGAATCATCCTGATAATCAAAATATTCAAGTCTGTTCAGATCATGAAGATCCCAGCGAATGGATGCATGTTCTCCGTTGATCTCAAAAGTATACAACGCTTTATGACCACGTGCATAACGCGTGGATTCAAAGAGACCGAGTGATCCATTCTCGAAGTGACAATGAAAAAGACAAGCATCATCTATACCAACTTTTTGCACTTTGCCCGTGAGCTGATGAACACGATCTTTAATAAATGTCTCGGTCATAGCCGATACATCCTTAATGCCCCCATTGAGCCACATGGCTGTGTCGATGCAATGCGCGAGCAAGTCGCCCGTTACTCCTGATCCTGCAACATCCGAATCAAGGCGCCATAATCCTGTTCCACCTTGTGGAAGAGCAGGACTGATGGTCCAGTCTTGTAAAAAATTTGCACGGTAATGAAAGATACGCCCGAGTTTGCCGGAAGCAACAATCTGCTTTGCAAGTGTAACGGCAGGAAGTCTTCTATAGTTATACCATACGGTGTTGGCTACATTTGCTTTTTTAATTACATCCACCATGCGTTGTCCCTCCGCCAGTGTTCTTGATAGTGGCTTTTCACACAAAACCATTTTGCCAGCAGCCGCTGCCGCGATGGCAATCTCTGCATGCGTATCATTGGGTGTACAAATGTCAACAGCATCAATATCATCACGCGCTATTAGATTTTCCCAATCCATTTCCACAGACTCAAAACCCCATTGACTGGCGAATGCCTTGACTTTATCTTCACTTCGAGAACACACAGCTTTTAATACCGGATGAAACAGCAGTTCAGGAAAAAAATTACCCACACGATTATAACCGTTGGAATGTGTTCTGCCCATGAATCCTGTACCGACCAATCCTATTCTAAGTTGCTTATTATTGCTCATTGTGTAAGTATTTTTGTTCTTATTTTTTAATTACCCACTGCGAGTATGGAGCCAAAAGCATCGAGCCTGATCTCAAAACTCGAGCTCGTTGCTCCCAGCCTGAAACTCTGGTTATCAAACTTCGTACCAACCGTGTTGCTCACGCACTTTGATCATAGTTGCAAGAATATCATTCCACGTTTGCTCAAGATTCATCACATTATTTGGGAACATACAACCATCCCAGCAGATATGTTTAAATGCTTTGGTGAGATTATAGTTTTCATCCCGCAACCAATAACCTGCATCATGAGCAATGTTGAGTTTGCCATTGGGATCAGTAGCAAGGCAATGACGTCCGGTTTTATCATGTGATCCTGAACCGAACACAGAACCATCATTTTGTGCAACGTGAAAATCAATCGTCCATGGCCGAAGCGCTTTTGTCAATGTTTTAAGTGCTTCGTCTAAGGCCTTGCGATCGTTCCAGTCAAAATCTTTTGGAAGGAGGCGATCTTCAGGGCTGTTATAACCCATTGTGTATAATAGCGTGTGTGCCATGTCGGCCTGAAAACCGATGTTCGGACGATCTACTGCTTCGAGTGTATTCAACATCGCTCTCCAGCTGTGCATACCACCCCAACAGATTTCACCTTCAGCAGCGAGTTTTTCATCATAATCAGCAGCCACATCACAGGCTTCACGAAATGTCTGTGCTATACGATTTGTATTGCCTACCGGATCTGCTGCCCACATTTCAGGAGAGCTGGCAGAGTCAATGCGCACTACTCCATATTGACGCACGCCTAACTCACGCAGACGCTTTCCAAATTCACACGACTTGCGGACCATATCAACAAACAAAGCCCGCTCTTCTTTGTTACCCATGGCAGGACCACCCCAGATGGGTGCTACCAGACTGCCAACATTTAGATTGAGACCATTTAGTTGATCTGCAAGTTTTTTAATGTCATCATCGGTGAACGTACCAAGGTCAATGTGCGGGCCAAAAAGGCCAAGATCCACACCATCGAACTTAACGCCTTCCACCTCCGCATTAGCGGTCAGTTGAAGCATCGTGTCGAATGGAATAGCTGGCTCTGAATGAGGACCTTTTCCTACAACGCCAGGCCAGGTGGCGTTATGGAGTCTGGGATAATTATTTTCTGGCATATTGGGTGATATTAAAATGATCTGAAATAAAATATTTTGATATTGATCGAATCTATCCGACAACAAGATCAGGATTGCCCGGACCAAAGTGTTTTAACATCACAATTGGATCTGTAGAAGATGTATTGGTAATCCTTATTCCTTCTTGTGCGGCTTTTTCAGTAATAAAATATTCATCATGAGTAAGCTGACCGTAACGAATCAATGCAGGGGTCTCCACATCCCAGACCCCCATTTTGCCATGACCTTGCATCATAATGATTCCATACGCTGCGTTGTCTTTGATGGTAACCGTAGCGCCCGGTGCAACCGTAAGTTCTTTTGCGCTGAACGCATCTGATTTATAACACACCCAGTTTTCCACATATCCCTGCGCTTGCATTTCATCGATTGACCGCACTGGTTGGGGAGCCATGAAACGTGTTTGAAGAATATTGGGATCCGTGTTGAGCTCCCAGTCGAGAACATCGATCAATTCATCATAATCGCCGATCTTATCTTTTGGTGTTCCATTCCATAACAGTTCTTCAGGAATAATCGCTTCATTCACAAGTGACTGATACATGGCAAACACATCCGAAGCTTTTTGTGGCTCATAAGTACACATGCTTCCTGGTGCATGCAGCATTCCCGGAGGTACATCCCAGCCCGTGCCCGGCTCCAGTTTAAAAGCGGATGAAAAATTGGTAATCTTGTTATCTCCTTTTGTGAAGTCGACAAGACATCTTCTAATTTGTGCTTTCGTGGTGCCCGGTGAAATTCCGAAGAATGTATATGGGAAATCACCACCATGATTATTCAATTGCGGGGGGAAGTAATAGGCTTCTGGTTTCCCCAGCTGACCAATGAGTGCAGCCTTCTTATCATTATGGTGAACGTGATGCGGAAGCGGTCCCATGTTATCAAAAAACTTTGAGTACATCAGCCAGCTTTGAGACTGGTTCCAGAGACGATCTCCGATAACAGCTCCTTTTAACTCATCGATCACATCTTTTAATAATAACAGTATTTCGTTTGCGCCATCTTTAAATACTACAGGACTAAGACCTTCAAATTCTCCCGTAAGGGGGCCATTCTTAGCAGGTGTGGTCGATGACAACCAGCGTTCATCAATACCTCCACGATTACCACCGAGTACATAATAATCATCCGGGTGTAATTTGATTCTTCTGCCCGGAACACAAAACGATCGTGGCACCCATGTTGGGGCCAGTCTCAATATACCCTTTCCTTGTTCTAAGGCTTTTGCTGCGAGGCCATCCTTTTTTATTATTTTCATCAGATTTGCTTTTAGAAATTATTTATTAAGAAATTCGTTTAAATTAATATCTCCACCCAAAACCACCTTTAATTCCAGGTCGTATCTCAACGTTTCACCAGGAGCAAGGATGATAAGTTGATTTTGTGCTCGTGCTTTTGTTTGTCCAATGACCGGATTGGTGGCCGGCTCAATACCAACTACATATTCACCTTTACCGAAATGTAGCCAGTTGTTTAACCACGGCAATTGTTTTTTATGAAAGCGGATCACAACACCGAGATCAAGCCTGTGATTAAACAAACCACTTTCGCACATACCGGAAGAATCTGAATCCATATCGATAAAGGCAACATCTTCACCACCCGCATTATGTGAATCCAACGGGGCACGACAGGTGCGAAAGTTTTCACCAACTTTGAATATTTTGCTATTACTTTTTGCAGGCTGCCATTTTCCTTGCCAGCTGATTTCTGTTCCTTCATCCACAAATGGCCAGCCAAAGTTGAAATGATATAACAGCATGTGTGGTGTGGGCGTATTGCCCCTGTTCACCACCTCATCATGAATGCGGATGGAAGGAATTCCAAGAGTGCCTGACAACGTTCTCCTTAATTCAAATGACGGCCCGAAAATCTGAGTTTGTTTTATGATGCCGGTAATGCTCATGTCCATTTTGCCTGCTACCGGATCAGGCTGAATAATGGATTCGATTTGTGCTGGTATATTGCTGATCAATCCGTGCACGCCACGTTCACCGAAAGAATCATTTTCGGGTCCACCAAAATGTTCCAACCCACAGGTCACGAGCAACCCTCCTCCAAATGTTCTCAACCAGCCGGCACCATGATTAGAAAAAGGTTGTGGAGGAGTAATTCCTAAATGACTTTGCCAACAAATACTATGCTGGTTATAAAATGCATCCGCGATATCCATGGCCCGGTCAATGACTACTTTATAACGCAAGCCTGTGCCTGTATTGATCCAGGCAATTCTCGTTCCCCGTCCTGCACCATTATCTATAATAGATGTTTCGATGCCCCCGAGTTGTGCGTGGTTAGAAATCTTGTCGGTCCAGCCTTGAAGTGTCAATGGTGTTTCCGTTTTTAGTTATTGCTTTAATTTTATGTTTCTATATTCCACCTTCATGGGTGGTCCAACATGTACCTGCACACCAATCAGACCGCTCTTTTTCCGATTAATTATATCATCATCAGTAACATCACTCATCAAGGTGCCATTCACATAATGTTGAAGGCGGTTGTCATTCACAATCAAATGTACTTCATTCCAATCTTCGGCTTTTATTACGGACTGTAATGCATCTTTTTCGCCTAATGATTTTGTTACTTCCATCTTTGTCCAGGCGTTATTTTTTACATGATCTTTTACGGCTGCCTTTGGATCATCCAATCCATTAACCTTTGTTTTTTGTCCACGGTAAGCAAGCGTTGTTCTACCCCGCTCTTCATAATTCTGCCCTGTGTATCTATTCATTCCATCTATATCCGCCTGGTATCCTTTCAAGGCAAAGGGCACTTCAGTGATCTGTTCACTGCGATAATTGATTCCGCTGTTACCGGTTTTGCTGATCCGGAATTCCAGCGTCAATTCAAAATCCTCAGGCTCACCTCCGCGCCAGATCAAGAACGTGTTACTTTTTAGCAGTTTATCCGGTGTGATCTCGCCTACTATGTTCCCATTTTCCACACGCCAGTATTGGAAATCGCCCTCCCATCCATTTAATGTCTTGCCATCAAAAATCGAAACAAACCGATCTTTTTTATTTTGGGCTATTGGATGAAAGGGCAATCCAATAATCATCACCCCGATCATCCAAAAAGAGAATATCACCTTATTTTTTATCATCCTGTATATAATTTTAGCATTTTATAACATGTTATTATTTTGCTGATGATTGCGCCTTTTTTATCGACTTATACGCAGCATGATCCGGATTTCCTCCGGCAACCAGGTAGGCAACAATATCTTTGATTTCTTTGTCATTCAAACTTCGAAACAAACCACTCGGCATCAATGAAACTTTCGATAATTTAGCAGAAACAACATCTGCTTTATCTATCTCACGCAATGATAGTGGCATAAATGGATTCTGTGAAACAAAATATTTTTCGCCTTCTTCATTGATCAACTTGCCCACAATAGAACTTCCATCTTTCATCGTGAAAACCGTGGTTGCATATTGATCAGAGATTTCCTTATTCGGTTCAATGGTATGCTCCATGATATCCTTCGGTGAAAAACGCAATCCCACCTGCGTGAGATCGGGACCAATGGCAACACCGACACCGCGCATCGTATGACAAGCACTGCAAAACGCAGCATCGAACATTTTCTTTCCATTTTCAAAGTCTCGCTTCACGAGTGGCTCATCGAACAGCACCAATGATTCTTTCAGCGTGCGGGTTTTACCCGGACCTTTTGGTTTAGGCCGATCTGCAAGATCGTTGCCCGAAGCGGTTAAAAGCGCTGCCCCCGAAAGTGTATCATAGTATCTCCTTTTATCTTTGGGTGTATAAGAGAGCGCTTTCTTTCTTGCTTTGTCAATAAAACCCACATAGCTCACACCACCTTTATAGGTAAATGCGTTGGCAAACCACTTAAAGTATTTTTCATGAAGTTGAGGAGTCCAGCCCGAGCTGGCATCTGAAAGCACTACAGCTAAATAAGTTTGTTGAGCAGGCGGAACGTTTGACAACATGCGTGCAATGTCCAGTCCGTATTGAGGATTTCTCATGATCATGTCACTGGAAGAAATTACCGTCTTTTCCGTCGAATCGTCTTTAACTTTTGCGAGCAAGGTTAATGTTTTATCCAGTGCTCCCGGACTATTAATGTAAACTAAAACCTTGCTAAGCTCCCGATCCAGTATATTGGATGATGAAGGATAATGCTTATCAAGATATGTCACAACCTGTTCTCTGGTCGTACCTTCCGGTTTGCCCATACGGAATATCATCACCTCAAAAGCCCTAACCATATCAATCTTTTGTGATGGAGTGAGTTTATCAAAATCCACCTTCACCAGCAACTGAATCATTTTATCCTTCAGAACTGATTTACCATGCCGAGCCAGTGCGATCATCGCCTGTGAGAGCGCTGTCGGATCGGTTTCATTCAAAGCACGGTCCTGCCATTCGGCAACGGGTTGATGCTCTATAGCAATGCGTGCTGCATAACGCACAAACCGATCTTCGTGTTTTAAGTATGGCCATACAATATCCACAGCGCCATTTTTAAGTTCATGATATTGCTCCAGGGTTCTTCTTAACTGATTAGCTTCATTGATGGTTACCGTGTCACTTTTTGCTCCTATTGCTGTTGCTTTATCATGAATAGCAATGATACGATACAGGTCAGATTCCAGTCTTCTTCCTCCCGTGAGGAAATACATGGCACCATCAGGGCCTATTGCTCCATCGGTTAATGGCAATGGTGAGCCAGATAAAAACTCTTCTACCTCCGCGGTATAAGAAGCACCTTGTGGTGTCAGATGGATAGCGTAAATTATTCCAAAGCTCCAGTCGAATGCAAACAAAGCCTTCCTGTACTTTTCAGGGAATTTTGAAGTGGATCCATTCATGAAATTGGTAGGTGAGCCCTGGCCAATGTTGATCACAGGAGGAAGATTATCAGGGTAATTTGGAGACCATTTTCCATTACCGGTTCTCCATCCAAATTCACTTCCGCTGGTGACATGACAAATGCGGGTGGGCCGATACCACGGCATTCCAAAATCCCACTCCATGTCAGAATCATAAGTAAACAAATCACCTGCCTCGTTGAACGTGATATCAAATTGATTGCGATAGCCGGCACTTACCAACTCCCAGTTTTGTCCCAGGGAATCTATGTGCGCAATCCAGCCACCCGGAGCTTTGCGTTTATTGGCATGACCCCTTGGATCTTTTATCTGTGGAAACAAATTGTCTTCCTTCCAGACCGGTGGCAATCGATAAATATCAAATTTCGGTACATCAACGTGATTACCTGCTGACATATAAATTGACTTTTTGTCGAAAGAGAGGATGAGGCTGTGCGGACCGTGCTCGCCTGGCATGCCTTCAAATGATTTCAGTAAAGTAACTTTATCAAACTGATCATCACCATCCGTGTCCTGAAGACGATAAAGTCCCGTCTTTTTATCCATTTTCTTATCCTTGTTCTTTTCAATCTCCTTGTCCTTTTTTTTGTTTTTGTCATTGTTTTTATCAATGTTATAGTTGACCATTACATATAAGCTATTGAATGCATACAATAAGCCCTGTGCAAAACCCATCCCAATCATTAACGTAGAAGTATCGGCATTCTTATAAGCTTCTGTGCCAATCACGAGCATTTCCACTTTTGGCTTAGTGGTGTCACCTTGCTCCGGCAAATCCAGTCGATAGAGGGCGCCATATTGATCGGAAGTAATCATCCTGCCTTTATGATCAAAAGTCATAGCCACCCACGAGCCCTGATCATGTTCCACCGGACTATATAAATGCTCTGCACGAAATCCAGCCGGTAGCTTCAACTTGTCTATTTTAGGATTGGAAGGTTGCTCCTGCTGCTGCTCTTGCTCTTGCTGTTGCTCTTGCTTTTTACATGAACCTGCAATCAGACCAATAACGGTAACCGACAAGAGTAAGAACTTAGTAGTGTAGAAATTTGAGAAACTCATGAGTTTGATAAAATAATTAAGGCGTATATTTTAAGATTGTTGATATTCTGCTATAGACAATTTCTAAGGTAGTGAAAAAGTGGAATGAAGATACTTTGATTTTTTGAAGGCTTGATGCGGTTTACCATGACCGAATAACTTTTTTTTGATCAGGAAAACCTGGGTGAATTAATCCCTGACATGGCATTCAAAAAATCAATTTCTCGCCATGATTGTTAAAGATTATGTTTGACGCACATCTCCACAATAAAGGTCCATCCTTTTTCGGCCATATCCCAGGGTTGTGAATATTCTCGCCACACATTGATTGAGTTGGCAAAATTCGGATCATTCCGTGTAAAGGCCTCTATCGTCAGCCATCCAGTATAATTAATAGCGGCCAGGCTTGAAAATGTTTCATCCCAAGGAATATGACCATCCCCCGGCGTACCACGGTCGTTTTCACTGATATGCACATGAGCCAGCACAGGAGCGATTTTGTGTATAGCCTCCCCTATTTTTTTTTCTTCCATGTTGGCATGATGTGTATCGAACATAGCTTTTACATTTGGATGCGCTACCCGATTTACCAATGAAGACAATTGATCCATAGTATTGCACAAGTAACATTCAAAACGGTTCAGTGCTTCCAGGGCAAGGACGATGTCTGCCTGGGCTGCATACTCACCGGCCGTGTACAACACCTCCGCGCTCCATTGATATTCATTGTCATGCGGTGGATGTCTGTCTCCAAACCAGGCAAAAGCAGAATGAGACGGGCCGCAAATAATTTTAGAGTTAATGGCATGCGCGCAATCAATGGCTTCCTTTAATCTTACAACAGCTTTTTCGCGGGTTGTTTTCGATTCGCTGGCCGGGTTTTCATCTTTCCCCATACCCAGCACACAGGTGGCTTCGAGCCCGATACCGTGGAGATGATTTCCCAGCTTTTTATAAGCGGACACATCCTTTTCTTCCATGAAACATTCAATACCATCATAGCCGATATTCTTTAAACGTTCCGTATCTGGCAAGAAGGAATCCGGGAGACCACCCGACCAAACCAACAAGTTGAATCCAATTTTTGTTTTTACAGCAGGCTCTCTTATTAACATATCTCATCAAATTTTTGAGTTATGAAAATCAAACCTCTCATTTCAAATTGAAATCAGCAGGCTTCATTCCTCTTTTATATTTATCGAAACCAAACATGATGGGCTCATAGATACCAATGGTTTCAGCATTATTTTTGCCTGGTATCAGCTCTTCCATATTCAATGCCCAGTAACTTGCATTAATCAGCATTCTTCGCAGGTCTTCACTTCTTAAATCCATAGATGCACCCATGGTAGTAGTAAATATTCTCGCAGTCTTTCCATTTTCAGTTGGATAGGAATTAATCCAGGCAACAGGCATAATAGATTTCGCATAACTCAGTGGCGCATCATCTGTCATTCCCAATGTCGACTGTCCATATAACAATATATTGGTGTTGGCAACCAGGCCTTTTACCGTATAGACATCGGTTGGTCCCCAGATATCTTTCACTCCTTTCAGAATAGGGTGACTGCCAGACAATCCATTGATAAGTCCTCTGGTTCCTTCCGAACCATGCGCACCATGGTGAGAAACCCAGGTTTCACCTAACACGGTCTTGCCAAAGCCGCTCTCCCAGTTTTTAGCTTTACTGTTGTAACTGTATTTTGCATATGCGCTTTCCTTATTTCGTGAATAATGGAATGCATGCGTAGAAGTCCGTAAGGCAACTATCGGTTTCCCGGATTGTACATACTCATCAAAATATTTCATTTGATTATCCGGCAATTCCCTGAAGCGTAAACACATAAAAAGTAAGTCGGCTTTCTGCAAGTGTTCCATCCCTGGAATATTAGTTTGTGTATCGGGATCAATTTCTCCCGTTTCCGGATTGATGGCAAAAAGTACGGTACATGTAAAACCATGTCGCTGTGATAAAATTTTGGCCATCATGGGAAGTGATTCTTCAGACCGATACTCTTCATCACCACTGACAAAGACAATATGCTTGCCTATACCCGGACCTTCATTGCCTTCATAGCGAACCCATTGCTGCATGGGCTGTGTGCAGGATGAAAAGGGAGAAGCAAGGATCACCACAAATGCAAAGCAAAAAGTGAATAGGCTATGATATTTTAACTTCATTTCAAAAAATTAATACTGTTATGTAAACGAGATCTTTAAGACGGTATGTAATAATTAAACATTCGATTTTAGACTTGGATCATTTCTTCATTGGGTGTTGTTTCAACAATTCATCCGACGAATAGAAACCGGATTTATTTTGTGTCGCCTCGCGCACGGATTTAACCTTGCCGGGTAAAATAGCAGATGCTTCGTTACCAAATGAATTTCGAACATAGGTGAGCACAGCTGCCACCTCTTCATCATTAAGCAAGCCTCCGAATGGAGTCATCGGGACCTGGCCTTCGTATTTATTACCATTCACTACTATAGGTCCCATCATGCCATTCAACACGATTTTTATTAAGCGTTCTTCATTACCTGTTACCCACGGAGTGCTCACGATTGATGGAAAGCCTGAAGCGGATAGTCCTATGCCATCTGGTTGATGACAGGTGCTGCAATAACCATCCCTTGCATATATTTCTTTTCCTTTAATAAACAGTTCACGTTCGTTTCCATTTAGTTTGGTTGCGATTTCCTCTTGTTTTTTTTCGTTTAATGATATATCATTTAAATGAGCAAATGCTGTAGCATGTGCCTCCACCATCCACTTATCGAGCGGTCTTTTCCCTGCTTCATTTACGATGACTAATCCTGTTGCTTTATCCAGCCATGATGCTGCTACGATTGCTTCAAGCCGAACACGGCCGTGTTCATCCTGTACTGCTTTCAGGAGCAATTCCGGTTGATTTTTTATTTGATGTCCGCTATAACGAAGAACACGAACAGCTGCGGCTCTCGCGCGAAAGTCTTTTGACTGAAGTACCTGGTGAAGTAAACTTTCATCTACCTGATTTAATCCCCACGTTACCCACAACGCTTCCAACAGATAGTGATCATATCCGGCATCTTCAATATTGAGCCTGGCCACCCATGATTTAAGTTGTGGCATAACTTCACTTGGCTTGTGTGCCCTCAATTCCCGCCTTGTGCGGTAGCGTGTCCGGAATTCAGGAAGTTTCAGATTTTCCAGCAACTCAGGAATACTTGCACCCGCCACTTTTGCTGGTGTAACTAATGGCCGCGATGGATAAGTGATCCTGTAAATGCGACCATGGACGTGATCCCGTAAAGGATCGCGCGCATTGTGTTGCATGTGCCCGATAAGTATATTATGCCAGTCCACCAGATAAAGTGAACCGTCCGGTGCAAACTCCATATCCACCGGCCGGAAATTTTTATCTTCTGAAGATACCAGATCCTGACGATGATGACTCGTAAAACCAGTGCTATCGTCTACCAGGGTGTGCTGTTTCATTCCTAAAAATCCGATGGTATTATTAATGAGAAAATCTCCCTGCACGTCCTCAGGGAAATGTCTGCTTGAAACGAACTCCAGTCCGGAAGTAGGACGCACCCTGTGCTTATCTTCAATCAGGTTAAACGATTTGTGGGTGGATACCGCATAGCGTGGCTTCACCGTTCCTGGCATCATCCATCGCACATCCGGCCCCGATGTTTCTGCAAAAATATTCTGACCCCAGTCATCAAACGCAATGCCCCATGGATTGGGAATGGCGAGCTGAGCCGTGCGTTCCAAGTGATGGCGTTGCGGACTATAACGATAAAAGCCACCATTGGTAGCACGCACTGGACCATAAGATGTCTCTACATTGGTGTGCAGGAACACCCCCTCACCCATGTAAATAGCGCCTGATGGATCAGCTGCGTAAGCGCTGTGGGCATGATGCGTGTCATGATCATCAAAACCACTCAGTATAATTTCTTTCTTATCGGCTTTGTCGTCGCCATCGGTGTCTGTATAGAGCATCAGGTTGCTGCCTTGCGATAGGTATACGCCCTCGGGTGCAAATTCAAATCCTACAGGAATGTGCAAACCCTCCGCAAAGGTTATTTGCTTGTCTGCTTTACCATCGTTATCAATATCCTCGAGTATGATCAGCTTATCGTTAGGCTTACTGTCACCTGGTTTATAGTGCGGATAGCTGGGCATGGTGGCCACCCAGAGGCGACCTCTATTATCAAAGGACAACTGAACAGGATTGGCCAGATCTGTAAATTCTTTTTCCGATGCGAAGAGTTCAATTCTATATCCAGGTGGAACGCTCAGTTTATTCAATGCATCTTGACCATACAGATAGGCAAGGCTTCCGTTTTTTTCAGGATTGTAATTGGTTTTCACCGATGGAAGCGGTGAAGTATTTTTATCCGCTGCCGCGAGATCCATTTTTTCACCTTTTAGTGCGAGCCAGATTGCGCTGTCGCGGATGGCAGTCAGTTCACGGATTTTAGTCAGTTCAAAAGGATAATTATCAGGCCCAAACGGATCATACCTTCGACCGAAAACATGAACTCCATTGGGAATTTTGTAATCGTTGTGCCACATCCAGTTTTTTTCCATCACAGCAGCGTGCACAAGTGCTCGATGCGCTTCTGCCTTAGGTTTAGACTTACCAAAAACCATATCGGCCAGAAGTGTTGAGAACCTCGCATAACCGGCATCGTTAAGTTGCGATCCATCAATCGTCAATGGCTCTTGACTTTTTTTATACCATTTGCCGGATGGCGTGAAGGCATCTATATAAAGTACCTTGTTCCGGGCAGCCACTTCTTTCATTGCCTTTGCATAGAGCGAAAGATTTGCATTTTCTTTCACGCCATTCGGAAGATCATATTTATCTGATAAGTCTTCAAAAGCAATGGGAGATACAATCGCCAGTTGTGCCGCTGATTTTCCGTTGTAGTTCCGTCCTAATGTGTGCTTGATAAAAGCATCCAGTTCTGCTTTGTAATTATCAAGCCCCTGTTCCCCCTGAAACGATTCATTGTAGCCAAAGAAAGCGATGATAACATCTGTCTTCAGACGCGTAAGCCACTGGTCGGGTGATTCGAAATGGCCTTCGCTGCCAGAGTTTCCAGCGAGCTCCGTCTGATATTTTTCGGCACCAGGAAATGCCCATGGTGAAACACGTCCTGAATGTGGCCTGAAACCAGGCATATCACCACCGTCACACAGGTTACGGATGATAAGTAAACTATCCGGATAACGCACTTGCATTTCGGTTTCAAAATAGCCGTAATTCATCATCCGCGATCCAAGATTGTTACCGATCAAAAGAATATGATCATCTTTTGTAATTTTAAGTGGGGTGTCTTTTTGTGAGCACTGAAATGCGAAGGTCGCTATTACCAATGCTACGATAAATTCTTTGACGTTCAATTTCATGAATATCCTTTTAACTTACTGTTCAACAAAAATGGTACGTTGGTGCCAGCAATATAATTATAGGTTAATAAACCCTGGATCTCCTGGCCGTCGGTGGATTTCCATTTAATCACTTTGGTTTTCGGTAATGGTATAGAGGCCCATTCACTAGTGATATTCTTTTCTTCGTCTTCCGGAGTCGGGTCTGCTATGAGCATCGCTATGGCCTGGCCATTGCGGCTCCATTTATAGGAGCCGACCCCGGATTTTACGTCCGTCACTTTTTCGGATTCTCCACCAGCTACCGGTAAAAGATAAAGGTTGTTATTGCCATCACGATTGGACACAAAACTGATCCATTGACCATCGGGACTCCAGGTGGGCTGAATATTGTTTTTATCGCCCCGGGTCAATTGCACGGGTTTGTTTGTAGCCTTCAGATCTACCAGCCAGATCTGATTGATGTATTCACTGCGGTCATCGGTCATCAGGGCTTCGCGCTCGGCATAGAGGAGTTTGGTACCGTCGGGAGAAACTACAGTGCCAGCGATGTTTTTTAATTTCAGGCATTGCTCGGGAGACCAGTTGGACTGGGCGGTCGGGGATCGGGCGGCAATTGAAAAAAGAAACAAACAAAAGACAAAGTTTTTCATGGCGGGTAGAATATGGGTTTGAAGTTAAGGAGATAGTTGATAAGTTGTAAGGTTGAAACAGCACAATCGACCTATAATGGTGATGTGTAGATTGAAAGTATTTATGCACGAAAGTACCGAAAACGGTACTTTTATCCTGTGAACGCCAGTGAGTTAATATCCAAAAATGAAGAAAATCGGTTGGTATGAAGTCAGGCAACAGGGCAGTCACCGGATTTTTAAACATCCGCAAAACCCTTTGCATATTTCGGTACCAGACCACGGCAAGTATGATTTAGCTCCGGGTATCTTAAACAAGTTGCTTAAAAAATCAGGAATAAAATGAAAATTGAGGTAATCATCGAAAAAAACAAAACTGGCATTTCAGGTAGCATTGACAGGAAGGGTGACTTTTTCCCGGTTACTGTCGGTAAAAACCTGAATGAGGTTCTCCAAAACCTAAAAGCGTTAATTGCCGGTTATCAAAAAAACGAAGGCAAAAACGATAAAGCCTGGAAAAAAATAGATATACCTAAAATTGAATGGGATATCCGATACGATATACAAGCGTTTTTCCAACAACATGATTATCTTAATATTTCAGCTATTGCCCGCCGGGCGGGTATCAATGAAAATTTATTACGACATTATGCTGCTGGT
>Ga0163149_10002732_pt1 | contig 20819 bp, 18 predicted proteins | sample OliLakLV19MP5G1_FD_148604 | JGI IMG/M metagenome (GOLD analysis project Ga0163149, IMG submission 148604) | Freshwater microbial mat bacterial communities from Lake Vanda, McMurdo Dry Valleys, Antarctica - Oligotrophic Lake LV.19.MP5.G1 | ecosystem: Environmental > Aquatic > Freshwater > Lake >...
AGGGAGACTTTTTAATGCTGCTACCGAATCTGATAAACAAACTTCGGTACTTGTAAATGAAGCCTTCGTTAAAAAAATGGGTTGGAGTGATCCGCTCGATCGGCAAGTAACTTTTAATGGGGGCACGTATTTTATTATTGGTGTCGTTTACAACTTCTACTTTAAAGACTTTGATAAAATTCTTGAGCCTGCCTTGTTAAATATTGTGTCCGAAGATCGATACAATTTTTTTGTGGTAAAGAGCACTGTTGGAACACTGGATCAGATAACCGGATTGATTCAAAAATCGTGGCCATCCATTGCGCCAGACGATGCCTACTTGGGCCATTCTCAGCAAGAGGTATTCCGAAGTTTTTATCACGATACTGAATCAGACAGTAAGATTATGTATTTCATATCGCTGATTGCACTAGCCTTGGCGTGCATGGGTTTGTTTGGGTTGATTTCGTATAATCTTTCTCGAAGAATGAAAGAATTTAGTATTCGCAAAATTTTTGGTGCCGGTATTCCGCACATCTTTCGACTAATGAGTCAAGAATATATGATCATAGTACTAGTCGCTTTTATGATCGGCTCCGCTATAGGATACTACTTGATGGCACAACTTCACGAGGCTGTCTATCCAGATAAAATGCCGCTGCCACACTGGCCACTAGTGCTTACCATTTCAATGATGGTTATTTCGGTGCTGCTTACAGTTGCTTCACAAGTATATAGGGTGGTGAAGGAAAATCCGGTTGATACGTTGAGGAGTGAATGAAAAGAATTACTTAGCCACTTTCGCAGCCATATCAATCTTCAAAATATAAATATGCGGCCAATGCTTTCCCGTAACTAACAATGATTGCGTACCTGGATGCCAGGCTATGCCGTTGAGTACATCCATCCGCGGATTTGCATTACGCGCATCATTATATAATTGTGTTAAGTCGAGCCGACCAACTACTTTACCCGTGGCGGGATTAATCTTCACAATCAAATTGGTTTGCCAAACGTTGGCATATACATAGCCATCAATAAATTCCAATTCATTTAAATTCTTTACAGGCCCTTGTTCATCGGTAACAGAAACACTTTTTTTAATCTCGAGACTAGCTGTGTCTAAAAAATGAAGTTGATTAGTGCCATCACTCATAATAATGTTGGTGCCATCATTGGTAAGTCCCCAGCCTTCACTTTTGTAGGTCCATTCTTTTATTTTTTTAAAATCCTTCAAGTTGTAAACAAACCCAGTGTGTTCTTGATAGGTAAGTTGGTACACTTTATTATTAAGGATGTCGATGCCTTCTCCAAAATACCGTTGATCAAGAATTACTTTTTTATCCAACTTACCAGTAGACACATCTACTAATCCAATCCATGAAGTTCCGTTTTGGCCTGTGCTTTCGTACAACTGTCCTTTATGAATAACCAATCCTTGCGTAAACGCTTCTGTATCGTGCGGCCAAACGCTGCGAATGGAATAATTTATCTTCAACGCATCAACTTCAGATTTTTTTTCTTTTGGTGTCGTGCAGCTAATTACAACTAGGGCCACGACTGCAACTAACCAATATCGGTTTCTCATCATGATTTCTTTTCCATGGACTGTGTCTTCACAGGCCATTATTTTCAAATTGCGAAAAGCCAAAGGTAGTCGGATTCGCATCAAATTGAAAAGTATGGTTTAATAGGTTTAGTTTTTAGTGTAATTTTAAAAATCCAAACTTACACCATGAAATTGATTTTATTACTCGTTCTTATTACCTCTCAGGCAATCGCCCAACAGGCAGGACTTCCTTACAAGGAGATACCTTCCTATCCGCAACAATACACCGCAGCAAACGTAGCTGCTCGCATGGTTGATGCATTAGGGTTCCGTTATTATTGGGCGACTGAAGGACTACGCGCTGAGGACATTATATTTAAACCCAATAATGATGCTCGCACTATACGAGAAACACTGACTCACATCTTCGATCTCACGCAAGTTCTTTTAAATAGTGTAAATGAACTTGCTAATGATAATAGTGTAAATCTTCCCGAACTCACATTCGAAGAAATGCGCATGCAGACTCTCAAAAATATTAAAGAGACCAGCGAAAAACTTTTAAAGAGCCGCGACAAGGACTTGAATAAATTCAGCATGATTTTCAAGCGCGGCACAAACAAACGGGAGTTTCCATTTTGGAATGCCCTCAACGGACCATTGGCCGATGCGCTGTGGCACACAGGACAAGTTGTATCCTTCCGAAGGTCTTCGGGCAACCCACTAAATCCTAAAGTAAATGTGTTGACTGGCAAACTTGATGATTAATATACTTCCCGCAGATGGCGCAGTTAAATTCATTCGCGAATAGCGCAGATAAGTTTTGAGAATTATTACCTTGGCTTCAATACAAGTTGTTAATTGTAAATTACAATTTGTAACTTAAGATTATAAAATTCGTTAATTCTAAAAAAATAACCATGGCAAAGAAACTAGTAAAAGGAGACAAGAAATTATTTGGAGTATGTAGTGGCCTTGCTAACTACTTTGATATGGACCCTACCGTGATGCGATTGATCTTTGTTTTCGCATTCTTTTTTGCAGGAATGGGGTTTTTACTCTATATCATCATGGCACTCATTATGCCCGACAAATAGACGCTAACTCAGATCAATCTCAATCCCTGACTTTTCAATTTGCTCAATGAAGGGATTTGAATTGGCGTCTTCACTTTTTTCAAAAGTGTGAAGTTCAAGGCGAGGATATTTTCTTAAAATTGGAAGAATATTTTCATAGTCAATAGGCGCGCAACCAACAAAGCGAGCATCCCAGATGGCTGCATCTATATCGGATAAAGACGTAGCCGTTCCTTTAACTACGGAACCAAACAACACCGCTCTTGACGGATTATAGCCAACATTTCGTAAATCTTCAACCAGATTTCTTACCGTTCGTTTTGCATTTCGGATAGTAGCCATGCTTTCAATTTATCAACCTCACTAATTTTCTTACCGGTATATTCCTCGGTAGTGTTTTTATAAAACTTATCCTTGTAATCTTGATATCGTCCTTCGAGATTCCACGAATTCATTACTCTCAATAAATCAATCTGCTCTACATTTAATTGAAGTTCAGTCTCGCTGTATAGATGTTCAAGGTCATGAATGCGAGGGGGCGTTCGTTCATCATTGTCCCTCACCCAATGAGCCTTTAGAAGTTTTTCAATTACCAAGTGGCAAAAGAACAAAGCATGGACAAACTGTTTGCCCTCAAAAAGTAACCTAACACTTTGCCAATCGCGTTCAGCAGTAAAAATCCAATGCTCAATAACTTCTGCTTTACCCATTATGCAAAGATAACAATTCTATAAATACGCTATCGTCCAATAAACCTTCCGGAATAATTAGGCTGCGCAGCCTGTTTGTTGTAAACCAATTTTCCATTAACCCATACGTATTCAACACCCGTTGAAAGTGCCGTTGGGTTTGTGATCGTGGCATTATCCACCACGGTTGCAGGATCAAATAATATCAAGTCTGCAAAATAGCCGCAAGCGATCAAACCTCGATTTTTTATTCCCGCATGTTCAGCGGTTAGCCCGGTCATCTTATAAACAGCTGTTTCCAAAGGCATCAGGTTTTGTTCACGCACATATTTTCCTAATACGCGTGTAAACGCACCATGTCCGCGCGGATGACCGGATATAGAACCATCGGAACAAATGTTTGAATGTTCCCAATCAATAAAATTACTGATGTCAACTTCACTCATTGATGTGGCTACAATAGAACTACCCGTATCAGAAGTTTCACGAATAATTCGAAGCAATGCTTGCGCAGATGTTTCATTATTCAGTTTTCCAATTTCAGTTACCGTTTTGCCTTCGTACGTTTTGTTGGGCGAATAACGAGTCATCACAGACGAAGCAGGATCGAACAGTTCGCGCGTAGCAAACTCGGCACTGGCTAAATTCTCAAAATCTTTTTTCGGAAACAGTACCCGGGGTGTTGAACTCCACATAGCATAGGGATACACATCAGCTGTAATGTTTACTCCTTCAAGTCTTGCTTGTTGAAGTTGACGCAAGATGGAAGCCGAACTACCCCATTTGCTGCGCATCGCAATTTTAATATGAGAAATCTGCACAGCAATTTTTGCCGCGCGTCCAATTTCAATAATCTCGGCAATAGATTCTTCCAGGTTCATATCCTCACTGCGGATGTGACTGATGTAGCGTCCACCTTTTGCTGCTGCTACTTTAGCTAGTTCAACAACTTCATCGCGATTGCTATAAAAAGCGGCTTCATATTCTAATCCTGTACCCAGACCTAACGAGCCTTTATCTAATTCACGATCTAAAATTACTTTCATCGAATCAATCTCCACGGCAGTGGCCTTTCGTTTCAAATCATCTTTCATTACCTGTTCACGAAGCCAAGCTTGCCCGGTATAAGTAGCAAGGTTTACACTCATTGGATTTAATTTCATTCGCGCGTGAATTGTATCGATGGGTACCGAGCCACCATCTTGCCCTACAACAATAGTTGTTACTCCTTGATTAGTTGCTGCAATTGCTGAAGGATTTTCAAACAGCCCCCAATCGTGATGACTATGACTGTCAATAAAACCAGGAGCCAACACAAAGCCTTTTCCATCGGTCACCGATTCGTTTTTAAATGCGGTGAGCTCGCCTATGTCTATGATACGATCATTCACAATGCGAACACCGCCAGCAAATGCCGGAAGTCCGGTGCCATCAATCACTTTCACGTTTGTAATCAGATGAGTTGTCGGCAATGTGATTGGCTTCTCTTCCCAAATGTTTTTCACCAACCCTTGAGCCCGAAAATTCGAAGAGTTATCTAATACAATGATAGTTTGATTTTTATCGATGTATCGGATAATGATTGTACCAAAACCAACCCAGCCACCAGTATGAGAAACTATTTTTCCTTGCTCATTAATAAACCATCCAAAACCATATTTTGTAGCTTCGCCATTGTTCAATTTACCCGGAGTAATTGCTTCCTGAAAGGTTGATTTCTTCACCAATTTTTCGGTGTACAATGCCTGATCCCATTTATATAAATCCTCTACCGAAGAATATACATTTCCATCACCCACAATGCCATCAAACCGCAACAAGTCGTTGAGTATTGGTTTCTGATTTTCAAACTGTAATCCAAACACACGCGATGGCGGATACGATTTTAATTGGATTTGATACACATAAGTATTCCTCAACTTTAAAGGACTTGCAATGTGTTGTTGAAAAAACTTGTCGGCCGTTGTGGCTGAAACCCGTTCCAGTACAGAAGCAAGAATTGTATAATTAGTGTTACAGTATTGCCATTGTTCACCGGGCTGAAAAATCAAAGCTGGTTTTTTCGCAGCGAGTAACTCAAGCATGGATTGATTGTTCAGCGTGTCCAATAAATTCATATCGCCAGCAGCAATATCAAAATATTCCGGAAGTCCTGAAGTTTGATTCATGAGATGACGAATGGTGATGGTGGAATAAGGAAAACTTGACAAATATTTTTGCACCAGATCATCATAATTTAATTTACCCTGTTCTTTCAAAATCATAATCATCATGGTGTAAAACTGTTTCGACACAGATGCAAGATTAAAAGCAGAGTTGGTGGTAAGGGGTTCGAGCGTTTGCGGATTTGCAATACCAAACGCTTTCCTGTAAAGAACTTTGCCCTTCTCTCCAATCAGCACGGTTCCATTAAAAAGTTGCCGCTGATGCAAGTAGTTAAGCACCGAATCAATCCGCTCAAGTTTTTTTGTTTGTTGTGAAAAACTAAAAGCTGGAATAAAAAATAGAATGATAAGTATCTTCTTCATGATCGTAATGTTATTGGGGGAGGCACTAATGTTCCAAAATACTAATTATTAACCGAGTTGCGCAAAACAAACAAATCGATTGTCAAGCTGAGTCTATCGGAAGCCTGAATAGGTTGTTTTCGACAACCCGATAGCTATCGGGTCAAACTGACATCACTTGCTGTTTTGCGCAACTCCAATTATTAAGTTCTAAATCCAGAAAGTTGGCAGACTATGCAACTTTTTCCAACTGAGGGAAGTCTCTGCTTTATCAGAAAATAATTTTCACTTTCTGATAACCTTTTCGATAACTAAGAGTATCCTTCCTATAATCCATTGCTATGTTTAAAAATTACTTGACAATTACCGTTCGAAATCTCTTCAAAAACGGGTTCTACTCATTTATTAATATAGCCGGTCTGGCTATCGGCATCACCTGCAGCATTCTCATTTTATTGTGGGTGGCCGATGAAACCTCTTTCGATAAATTTCATCCAAAAGCCGACCGCCTTTATCAGGTATGGGTAAATGCAACCTTCAACGGACAAATAAACTCTTGGACATCCGTGCCGTTGCCCACTTACGAGGCAATGAAAACTGCTGATAGCAATATTAAGCGTACTGTTGTTACCGACTGGGGTGGTGATCATTTGGTTACGGTAGGTGAAAACCGGTTCATAAAAAAAGCCTATTGGGCAAGCGAAGAATTTCTGGAAATGTTTGAGTTCCCCTTAATTAGTGGTGACGCCTCACAAGTGATGGCTGACCCAAGATCGATTGTGATTAGTCAATCCATGGCCAAGGCTTTATTTGCCGATGAAGACCCAATCAACAAAACAATTCGTGTAGATAATGAGTATGAGTTGAAAGTAACAGGCATTCTGAAAGATGTTCCGAGCAATTCATCTTTCGAATTTGACTTTCTGATGCCCTGGAAATTTCGCGAGCAAGAGAATGCGTGGGTGCGAGAAAATACAACCCGCTGGGGTAACTATTCCTTTCAGGTGTTTGTGGAGTTGAATGATCCGGCTAACCACCTGACGGTTGAAAATCAAATCAAAAATATTTTGCAAGAGAATGGTGAAACTGAAAATAAGCCCGAGCTCTTTCTCTATCCATTGCTTAGGTGGCGCTTGTACGGCTCGTTCGAAAATGGGGTTGAAACAGGAGGCATGAATGATTATGTGCAAATGTTTTCAATCATCGCCATTTTTATAATTGTTATTGCCTGCATCAACTTTATGAATTTGGCTACGGCCCGATCAGAACGTAGGGCACGTGAGGTGGGCGTTCGTAAAAGCGTTGGCTCCAGGCGCTATGAATTGATCATGCAATTCATAGGCGAATCGCTGTTCATATCATTCATTGCTTTTGCTATTGCTATTTTAATGGCGCAACTATTGTTGCCATTCTACAATGATCTGGTTCAGAAAAAACTATTTATCGATTACACCTCTTCGCAATTTTGGATTTTCACATTGGGAATGATCTTCATTACGGGAGTTATCTCAGGAAGCTATCCGGCTTTTTATTTATCATCCTTTCAACCAGCAAAAGTCTTAAAAGGAAAACCAACTATTGGCAAAGGTGCCAGCATACCGCGCAAAATTTTGGTTACACTTCAATTCGGATTTTCTATCCTTTTAATTATAGGCACACTGGTAATTTATCAGCAAATACAATTGGTGAAAGGGCGCGAGTTGGGTTACGATCAGGAAAACCTGATGGCTGTTAATTATTCAAAGGAAATTGAGAAAAATTATCGCCCCATTAAACTAGAACTACTAGCCTCTGGGGTTGTGGAAGCTGTAACTAAATCCAATAGTTCAATTACCGATATTAATTCAAACAATTTTTTAGGCTGGCCCGGCAAGCCCGAGGAGTTGCGCGTGATTTTTACAACCATCGCTACAGAATATGATTACACCAAAACAATGGGGATTAAACTTTTGGAGGGTCGCGATTTTTCAGAAGACTTTAAATCAGACACTGCTTCAATTTTAATTAATAAAGCTGCGCTCAACTTAATGAATCTAACTGATCCCATCGGCACCGAACTTGACCTTTGGGGTAGCAAACGAAAATTGATTGGTGTGGTAGATGACGTCTTAATGGGTTCCCCTTACCAACCTATTAAACCTATGTTTGTCATTCTTAATCCGGAATGGATTGATGCAGTGAGTGTGCGGTTAAAAAAGACAGAAGATTTACCCGGAGCAATTAACACCGTGAAAGCTGTGTTCGCGAAGTATGCGCCTGCCTATCCGTTTGAATATCGATTTGCCGATGTTGAGTTTCAGAAAAAATTTACTACGCTAAACCTCACCAGTACACTGGCTAGTTTATTCGCAACACTAACCATTATTATTACCGGACTTGGATTGTTTGGCCTTGCAGCTTTCACCGCTGAGCAGCGCACAAAAGAAATTGGAATCCGTAAAGTATTGGGCGCTTCTGTTTCCAGTTTGGTTGGCATGATGTCTAAAGATTTTTCAATACTGGTTATCATCTCTTTTGCAATTTCATCGCCTTTCGCTTGGTGGTCTTTAAATAAATACCTAGAACGTTATCCGGTTCGGGTTGACATAGCCTGGTGGATCTTCCCGGTAACGGGAATGATTGCATTAGTATTCGCGATAGCGATTGTAAGTACGCAAGCACTACGTGCCGCCCGATCAAATCCAGTTAATTCGTTGCGGAGTGAATAAATGCGAGGTTAGAAGTTCGAGGTTCGAAAATTTAAATTTGACTACCTTCACTTATGCCTTCGAATCAAACACTCGATGATTTTCTTCATGGAAAATCAGATCATACTATAGAATTATTCCATCGCTTTGTTGAGGAATACAGAAAAATAGGAGCGATAACGTTACACCCGGCTAAAACCATGATTGGTATTGCTACTCCGCGGAAGCGCATAGCATACATCACCCAACTTGGTAAAAGCTTCATTCATGTTGTCTTTCCTTTTGAAAAGCGGTATCCGGATAATTTATGCTTTCAAAAAATTGCGCAAGTGCCTGGCGATGCCAAGCAATTCAATCATCACTTTCGCATGCTTGCCAAAGCGGATGTTAATAAAGAAGTGCTGAACTTTATGAAGCTAGCTTACAAACTTGGAAGCTAAGTTCGTTTACTGATTAAGCTTCTACAGCCTTACTCACCTTTCTATATGTAAAAGAGTGGTAAATATGCCTGCGGGCAAAACGATCGGGAGTATCAGAATTAAGGAATTTGTTATAGACACTATGCGGCAACCCAAAATATTCGTAGCTGCTACCATCGGCAAAGTTTACCTGCAGCGTTTGAGCTTTAAATTTAAAGTCTACAATTTTTGAGACCGTAATTACTTCGGTGTACTGATCCAACTGCTGAGCATGAGTTTCGGGAGCTACGCTTACTAATAGATGATAGGCCTCAATTACAGCTTTACTCTTTTCTTCAGCGGCTGATTTTTCAGTGTTATCCTGAAATTTATCAGGATGCCAATCCTTCATCAGCGTACGGTAAATGGATTTCAATTCTGATAGTTGAACTTCTTTGTCAACCCCTAGCAGCTTTCTGGACTCTATAATTTTTTTCATGCGGCCGCAAAAATATGCTTTTTGTGTTACATGCATACATCTGAGTCAAAAGATTTCTAGTGGTTCAAGCGGTAGAATAGCAGTATTTTTACCGAATGATTTCCCGCAACCTCAAATTGCTAATCGCTCTAATAATCGTTGGCGCAATCGCTACTTATGTGATTTTCGTTACCATTCCCACACAATTAACCAAGCGAAGTTATGAGGCTGCCAAAACGCTGGGTGAAGATTTTCGCAAAGCCTTTCAATTCACACCCGAAATAACAGTCGACCATACAATCGTTTTAAATCAACAAACTCCCGTGCTTGAACTTGCTGTGCTCTCTCAAAACTTTGGGCACAATTACACCTGGACAAACGCGTGGCTAGGTAGCACTAAACAAATTTTTATCACGGGCACCTTTGAAGCGAAAGCTGGGTTTGATCTTCACCAAAAATTTAAGATTACACTTATCGATGATACAGCGTATGTGACTTTGCCCGAGCCCACCCTACTGTCTTTAGAGTCGCAAGGCGATATTACCTATCGGGATGAAAATGGAATCTGGAATTGGGTGGATATGAATGATCGAACGAAAGCTACTAATGCTTTTATTAAGGACGCTCGCGAATTTGCCGCTCAGGCAGCTTTTGTAAAAGATGCTCAAACGAAAATGGAGACACAGGTGAAGGTGTTATTAAAGCCTTACGCTAAAGAAGTTGTCATTCAGTATAGCTCTGCCGAAAGAATTCCACCACCACTTTAGCGCTACAATTCCTGCTTGTAGTAGATCTTATAATACTTTCTTCCATCTTCATCCGTTCCGCGCTCAATCAATTCCCGATCGCCATGAATATAGATGTGAAAGTTCTTATCTAATTTAAGCACGCTCTTAAACACGCGCGATTGTTTTTTCACGACTTCCGGTGAGATAGCAAATCCGTCTTCTTTATCAATACTAAATTGCTCGCGGAAATTATTTTCGAACTTGCGAAATGATTTGATTACTTGAGGATCTTCAAACACTTCTTGCTCAAATTCCTTCTGATTGAACTCGTCTTTCTTTTTAAAATACCCGATGGACTTATTCAGATAATTAATCTGATCGGCCTTAGATAGTTCAAACTCATCACCAAGTTGATCGGTAACATAGTGCCTCGCAATATCAAGTATGTTTCGGGTTGCCTGAAAATCATCCTTCACGGGAGTAACACGCAAAAATAATTCCCGCCAATATTGCGCATCTGATGATTTGCCAGAACGATCCAGAATAGAAAGTCGATACCCTTTGTCTTCATCCAGATTATAGATCAAACAACCCTTGTCTAGTTTCTCCAGATTAATACCACTCTGATAGTCTACTTCAAATCGACCATCTTTTTTTGGAGTTAGCTTCAGAATAGAACTTTTACTTTCTGATTTAAAAATTCCAAGCGCTTCCGTGTTTGTACCTTCTATAGATAGATTAGAAAACAACACCACAAATAAATCACCCGACTTAATTAACGGATGTACGGATACTTCATATAAGTGTTTGGCTATGCTAACCGACTTTAAATGAAACTGATCTGCGGAAGCAAACACTTCATTTGTCCATTGAAACATGGGGTTATGCCGAAAGTCACCATCGGTTGACGTGAAATGGAAATACTCGGAAGAGTTAAACGCACTGAGAAATGAAGTGATCAGGCGCGAACGTAAATCCTCATCAGTTAAGTCGAGCTCCGCACGCGAAACAATGAGATCTTCACCGTTGGTTTTGTTTCCGAGTGTGTGTGCCGAAATATGATTGAGTTGCGCCTGAAGGTAATTTATCATGGCGGCAAAGATAAGTTTTGTCGCCTAATCAACTTGATAAAAAATTTAGCGCATCTCTAAAACTTTTGCTTCCATTACCTCAACCCCTGCCCTTCTACCAAAAGAGAAGGGTAAGCCGAGTTTTTAGAGATGCGCTTTATTTTGCCAACACCATTGGCAAATCATTTCGCGACCATTCGCTCCATGAGCCAATATAAAGTTTTGGAATTTCCAGACCAGCCGCAGCCATCGCCAATAATGTATGGCAAGCTGTTATTCCAGAACCGCAATGAACAATAACCTGATCAGCCTTTTGTCCTTCAAATGCCTGCGTATATTTTTCCTTTAATTCTGAAGGCGACAAATATTCACCATTTGCATTGAGATTTGTGGTGAATGGAATATTGGCTGCACCCGGAATATGGCCTGCAATTAAATCGATCGGCTCTGTGATTCCATCAAAGCGCTCTGCCGAACGCACATCCACAATTATTGCGCTACCTTGTTTCGAAGCAACCTTCACTTCCTCCAAATCAGCTAAAGCCAATTGCCAACCCTTGATAGGATAAGCCTCTTTAGAAGTAATCGTTTCCTTCTTTGAACTCATTGGATGGCCCGCTGCTTTTGCAGATTGCAAACCTCCATTTAACACTTGAACTTTTGCGTGGCCGATTGCTTTCAACATCCACCAAAAACGGGCCGCTGCGTTGCCGGCTTGCTTATCGTCATAAATCACAACATGACTGGCCGGGGTTACGCCCAATAAACCAAGTACCTCAGAAAATTTATCTAACGTTGGTAATGGATGGCGACCACCGTTAGAAGCATCGAGTGTTGGAGTTGCTAATTGATTTTCAGTATCAACATAAAGCGCGCCCTCTAAATGATTGGCGTCATAATTTGCTTTTGCATTCGGGCCAGCACTTGCGTCAAACACAATTAAATTGGGTTGATTTTTAATTGCTTGTAATTCGCTAACGGTTATTAGAGGATGACCTTCACTCATATCTGTGCAATTATGCATGCCACTAAGGCACGAAGACACAAAAATCATATTTAAAAAGAAATTGTGTCTTAGTGACTTGGTGGCAAATTGGGTTTAAGTATTAAACTTTTTTCGGTGGCAAATCAAAAGCCGTGGCCTCATGTTCAAAATTGCCATTGTGCGATCCATCACAAAACGGCTTATTAGCCGAGCGGCCGCAGCGACACAACGAAACTATGGTGCGTCCTTGCAGTCCATAGGCCGAGCCATGCATGTCAACAATTTCAAAGTCGCCATCTAATTTTACTGAACCATTGTTGTTGATTGTTATTTTAGTTTTACTCATAGTTCGCAAGATACAGATTAAGGCCATCTCTAAAAACATTATCACGTTGTCCCGATAGCTATCGGGAGTCGAAACGTAAATCACATTTTTGCCCTCGAAACTGACTTCGATGAACTCAGTCTGACATTCGTTGTACGTCTTTAAAGCCTCTTTAAAATAATTTCAGTTGATCTGAGTCATCATCTATTCGGGTTCTAACAGCAGGATCATTAAAGTTAGAAATCGAAATGCCAAGCAGGCGCACTTTCTTATCTAATAAATCTGTGTTATCTAATAGTTGCTTGGCTATGCCTTCTATCGTGTCAAGGTCATCAATGGCTTCATCAAATGATTGGCTTCTGGTGATTTGCTTAAAGTCATGATATTTTATTTTGATTGCGATAGTTCGCCCTTTCAATTGATACCGGGCCAGGCGAGCCTGAACAACTCCAGCAATTTTCTCCAACTCAAGATTCATTTCCTCTTGGGTGGTCAGATCAAATGAGAACGTATCTTCTGCTCCCAACGATTTTGCTTCACGATCAGGCCGCACTTCACGATCATCAATACCTCGAACAATTTTGTAAAAGAACTTGCCCGACTTGCCAAAGTGTTTAATCAACTCGTTTTGAGATAGCTTTTTTAAATCAGCTCCAGTATGCAGATTCAGTTTTTTCATTTTGGTTGCCGTAACTTTTCCCACACCAAAAAATTTCTCCACGGGTAGTTTTTCCATAAACACAGAAAGCTTTGACGGACCGATAAACGTTAACCCATCAGGTTTATTCATATCGGATGCTACCTTGGCGGCAAACTTATTTACAGAAACTCCTGCCGAGGCAGTCAGGTTTAGCTCGGCCTTAATTTCTTGTCGGATCAGTTTTGCAATTTCAATGGCGGAGCCAATCTGCTGCTTGTCTTCGGTAACATCTAAAAATGCCTCGTCTAATGAAAGTGGTTCAATCAAATCCGTATAGCGATGAAAAATTCTTCTTATATGCTGCGACACTTCTTTGTAAACTTCAAAGCGTGGATAAACAAAGATTAAGTGTTTGCAAAGTAGTTGTGCTTTTTTGGAAGACATGGCTGATCGGATTCCATACTTGCGTGCCTCATAACTTGCTGCTGCCACTACTCCGCCCCGTCCTTCGGGCGGGCCACCAACAACAATTGGTTTTCCTTTGTAGGCAGGATTGTCGCGCTGCTCCACCGATGCATAAAATGCATCCATATCGATATGAATAATTTTACGAACGTTTTTTGTGGATACCTCAACCATACGGCAAATTTAGATCTCTATATAAATAAGTTGTCACACTTTGCAGCGCTCTTCAATTCTTGCTGTCTTCGCGGGCGGGTAACTTAAACTCATTCATTTGGTCTGAGTTGAAACGAGACCTCTGCCTGCGGCAGGCAAGCGCGATCTCAGAAGGTTATTACAAAAACCCGTTAAGGAGATTCCTGGTCTCGTTAAAGTATTAGTTAATTTTATAAAGTCTATGTACTCGCCCGGAATGACCCGATTTAGTAATCTTATTCCTGTCGTCTTCGCGGGCGAGCTGCACTAACTATTCAATTTTCTTTAATTTGAATCGAGACCCGCGATCTCAGTCAGGTTGAAGCAGAAAAATGCGTCCAGAATGACCTGATGGAACTGTGAATCAAAACTCAATCGTAACCCAACCCCAACCATTTTGTGCAAGATGTCCGTGATCGCGGCCGGGCATCCACGCTGGTCCAGACTTAATAATCTCAATCGCTTTCGCATCTAGCTCAGGCGTTAAACTTTTATCAATTGTGAAATCAATAAGCACGCGACTAAACGATACTCGAAAGGCCAACACCACTTTGCCATGCACCGATGAATCTATTCTACTCAATTCTTTTTTTATGTGCGCTAATAATTTTGTGTTACCACCTTCGGGCATCGGGTATAAACTGCTTTGATCGTAGACAAAAGTCTGGCCATCTAATAATCGTGAGCGTCCACTCACCAAGCGACCCTGATTAAAAAATTCCTCAAAGTACGGTGAACCATTTTTATGTCGCCCTTCCCAAACACCTTCTTTCTGGCCTTCTTTATAATTACCGGTCTCCGAAATTACACCATTGGGATAATGTGCAACAAATCTACCCGCGCCATCTTTTACAATATAATAGCCAAGTGAATCCCACATGTTCTTCATGTAATAATCATCCAGAAAATATTCTTCACTTTTTAGTTGGCCATTGTCATAGAAATTTTCCCACTTACCCACAGCGCGTTCATTGCTGTATCGTCCCGCAGAAGAATACGTGTTATGATCAGTGTAGTATATAAAAATTCCATCACGCTGGCTGTTTGTATAGCTCCCCTTCATTTGTACTGAACCATTACCATAGTAGTCCCGTAAAGGGCCTTGCCATCGGTCAAGTGAATCAACCGTGCCAGCGCGGTAATAGCTTCCTGGTGGCCCGTCAATTTCTTCCCAGTTTTCATCATACCAAATTTCTTTGGGCACAAGATTAGATGTGTCGCGTTTTTGTGGCTTTATCGGTCGCAGTTGTGTTAGAGGATAATCCAATTTATAGTAAGGTCGCATTTGCTCTTGCGCAAATTCAATACTATCCATATATCGATACGATTCATTCTCGATCATAAGAATTCGAAAATCACTTTCCTGCTTGCGCAGTTCAATGTATCGTTTCAATTTAGTTGTATCGGCATTAAGCGCTTCTGGTAAATAAGTATGTGCCGCTAACATGAGTAGCGCACTATCCCACTCAGGTTGATAACTCTTATAACGTTCAAGAAATTTTTCGTTTGCGAGATTGGGAATTTTGTAAAGCGCCTGTGTTGAGTCTTCAATGTTTAAAATCTTTTGAAAGAAATTAAAATATGTAACCTGGTATTTAGGGAGCACCGAAAATAACAACCCGCACACTGGAATTAATGCCCATTCAACTCTGATAGTTTGGTATGAAGCATTGAGTAATGAAAAGACCCCCAACACAATTCCACCAGCCAACCCGCCCATGTGCGCTGCATTATCAGCATTAAGTGCTTTAGCAAACAAGAGATTAATTACCAGAAAAATTATAAAGTTGATAACGATAGGCATTACTGGCTTATCACTCTTGCGGCTTTCAACAAGATCCACAACCAGTGAATAGCCGAACAACCCGAAGATGGCACCTGAAGCACCTACGCCTACAACAAAAAGATTGAAGTATAAACTTGCCAGACTTGCCGTGAAACCACAAATAAAATAGATCAACAGAAATTTTTTGGTACCTGTTATTCGCTCTACTTCGCTGCCAACAATAAACAAGGCATACATATTAAAAAGTAAGTGTGCAATACTGCCATGCATAAACATGTGCGTGAATAATCTGTACCATTCTTTATCCAGAGATAGGGGCGCAAACTCAGCTCCGTTAAAAAGTAAACCTTGCGACCAGAGTGGTTCGGAAAAGGTGCCTATTATATATCGAGTATAAATGAAGACACTTATGTTAATTAAAAGAAGGACAACCGTGGCCGGAAATTTCTGTATCAAGTTCCTGAATGTTTAAGAGGAAAGATAAAAGAGATTTTGTTCAGCACAAAATTTGAAAACATGATCCATGCTCTCTTGTAACAAGCTTTAATTTCTTGTTGTTTTCGCGGGCGAGTAACACTAACTCATTGATTTAGTCTGAGTTGAAACGAGACCCGCGATCTCGGAAAGTTGAACCAAAATTGACGGGATTCCGAGCCTCGTTAAAGTGTTAGTTAATTTTATAAAGCCTATCTACTCGGCCGGAATGACCCGATTTAGTAATCTTGTTCCTGTCGTCTTCGCGGGCGGGTAACTCATTCATTTGATATAAAACGAGACCCCATGCCCGCGGCAGGCAAGCGCGATCTTAAAAAGTACAGAAATAATTCCACACGTATAGTTAACTTGAACCTGTATTTTATCCATATCATGAAAATTCCATTTGCTCTTCTTCTGCTTGTTGGTCCGCTTACTCTAAATGCACAAAAGCCTAAAAGCTATTCAGCTGTGACGCAGGAGCTCACTCAAAAAATTGTTTCAGCTCCAAGCCCAATCGTTCTGCAAAAGCTGGCGGTAGTGCCATTTACTGCTACCGCATCCTCCACGCAACAATCGAAAGCCTTTGGCGAGTACCTCACCGAAACAATCATTGGATTGCTTTTAGGCCACCCTGAAAAACTTAAACTTTTCGAGCGTACCCGCATGGATGCAATTTTAAAAGAACATGAATTTATTCTTACGGATTTAATGAAACCTGCAGCCGCCTTGAAGATTGGGCAATTGGCGCCCATTGATGCGTTGCTCTCGGGCACCTACACCAAATTGAAATCGTACATCGAAGTAAGTGCGCGCGTAATTGATGTAACCTCGGGAGAAATTACTGTGAGTTATGTGGGGCGTATTAAAATAAATAAAAATATGACGGCACTCTTTCAACAACCTACAACTACTGTAGTAGTTATGCCCGTCAATTCAACAAACCAACCTATCAACAATCAACCCGTTAATATTACTATCAATAACAGTAACGGAACTGCTGTAACAAAATCGAGAGAAGAAATCTGCAAAGAGCGGGTAGCAGAGTTTCGTCCAAGACTAAATGATTTATCAGCACCAGAGAAAATAACCTCAGTTGTCAATGAAGCAATCAAAACTCCGTTCGACAATCAGTGTGGTAAACTTCATTACGATGTAATGTATTCCTTCACGCGTTTTAAAATCGATGCACCGGCCTATAAAAACTTTTTACTTCACACACTCGATACTGTTGCCTATCCGGTTGGCGATGATCGTGCATATGAAATTGTTCGCTATCTGACAGCCGATGCATGGGTGGATGAGGACGAATGGAAATCAAGCCTCAGCGCACTGGCTCGTGTTGGCAATTATTCTATTTCAAGCTACATCAATTACCTGCTGGCTAAATCATCCAATTCCGAAGCCGAACAGGAGGCACGCATTGCTGCGTATTTCAAACTGGCAAGCGAAAGCAAACTTGGCTTGCCGCGACCCATTAGTTACGAAACTGCTTTTGTTGAAATGATGGAAGGACTAAAAAGCAACCAGCCGTTACGCCAACATGTGTTTGAAACGTACTCAACAAAATTAATAACCGATGATAAACTGAAAGGCACGTTGTTCAATGAGCTCACTTCTATGTATGCAGAAGAGCAGGCTCCCGCGCGGAAAAAAGTACAGATCGATTGGCTGGGTTCTTTTGTTAATGCAAATGATTATCCGAAAGCACACGAACAACTCTTCGATTTTGCCTGGAAGTTTAAACTCACCTATTCAGAATCCAGAAACGAAGAAATTCGAAAAGAATATCTGGAGGTAGATCTCATCGCACTTACCAAACAATGCAGAGATAAATTTTCAGATTATTCTATGCTAACTCCGTACACTAGTCAAAAAGAAGATCGCATAGATTTTTGCGTGAAGTATAACATTCCTATTGTTGGAGTAATTCCAACACTTGATCAAGCTGCTGAAGTTTTAAAAGGTAATGACTTACCTGACCAACTTCGAGTAATGAAGTTACTTGCGCTGATGGACACCCAACCAAGAAAAATTGAAAGTACATTAGTTGCACTGCTCAGCAAGCGAAGCTTGGATGATCGCAGCACCATGACTTCGATTCAAACGTTAGCCATTGAAGTGTTAGGCAATTGTAGAACCAATAGTCCCAAAGCAATTGACTACATGATTTCTGTGCTACCCCATTACGGCAAGGACACAGAAGCGGCTAAAGAAGCTTTAGTGAAAATAGGGAAGCCAGCAACGCAACCATTAATTACTGCACTTGATAAAACAACAGAACAAAATGGCGGCCTTCAATTTCAATTGATCACGCTGCTTGGAAAAATTGGTAAAGATGCGGCATCGGCCGAGAAGTCGATACAGAGGGTATTGGCAGCTTCGCGCAACAATGATGTTCGATATGCTGCCGAAGCTGCATTGCAATCGATCCAATAAAAAAGGAGAAACTATCGCTTCTCCTTTCTTTGGTCAGATTCTAAAATTTAATTTAGATCGTCTTTGATTTTGCGTAATCCACTGAAGCATTCACTTCGTTGGCAACTACTTCAAGTTGCTGATGCGTTTTTAGTGAAATGCTTTCCACAAACTGATCGAATGAATTGTTAATCTGATTCAATTCTGCATCCGTGAGGTTAGCATATTTATTCTTCAATTCAGTTTTCAAAAGATCATTCTTAGAGATATCCATTGCCTTTACCATAACTGTTTCGTTTTAATGATTTCTTAAATGTAACGGTAAAACCAATAGGTTGTTTATAACCTATTGATTCTTAGATTGTTGTATTGAACTGTTCTTTCTAAAGAGTGGGTCTGTAGAAACCCTATATTATAAAAATCAATATTGCATTGGAAACAATGGGTGTTAGAGGAATCCGGAACTAAAAAAAGCGATAATTTAAAAAGTGGGAATGGGTTAATTTCAAACGAATGCGAAAAGTGAAAAAAATTTAAAAATTTTTCATTGATTGGTTGAAAGTCCTTTAAAACAATAAAAAAGAAGAAGCGTTGCGCTCCCCCTTTTCGTTCTAACTCAACTAACGGAAGAGTCTACCTCCCTCTTCCGTTTACCGTTACGGGTTCATAAACCTGAGCCGTTTTTACTGTCCGAATAATCCGTGCCGCTACTTTATAAGGATCAGCTGCAGAATTTGGTCTGCGATCTTCTAACCAACCTTTCCATCCATTTTCTACCGTTGCAATCGGAATACGAATAGAAGCGCCACGATCAGATACTCCAAAAGAAAATTTATCAATGGATTGAGTTTCATGTTTTCCCGTAAGGCGCAAGTGATTATCGGCACCATATACAGCAATGTGTTCTTTCACATAAGGAGCAAATGCTTCGCAGATAGTTTCATAAATATCTTTCGAGCCACACTCGCGCAAAATTGAATTGGAGAAGTTTGCATGCATGCCCGATCCATTCCAGTCCGTATCGCCAAGCGGTTTGCAATGCCAGTTAATAGCTACACCATATTTTTCAGCGGTGCGCTCCATTAAATAACGCGCTATCCACACTTGGTCGCCAGCGTCTTTTGCACCCTTAGCAAAAACCTGAAACTCCCACTGACCTGGAGCAACTTCTGCATTAATACCTTCTACATTTATTCCAGACTCAATGCAATAGTCAAGATGTTCTTCTACAATGTGGCGACCAAATGCATTGGTTGCACCCACCGAACAATAATAAGGACCTTGCGCTGTAGGCTCGCCTAACTCAGGGAAACCAAGTGGTTTATTAAACGCGGGGTTCCATAAAAAATATTCTTGTTCAAACCCAAACCAAAAGTCAGCGTCATCATCTTCAATAGTCGCGCGACCATTGCTGGGATGAGGTGATCCTTCAGGACTAAGAACTTCAGTCATTACTAAATAAGCATCTTTCCTTGCGGGATCGGTAAAGATTGCAACGGGTTTCAGCAAACAATCTGATGAACCGCCTGGTGCTTGTTCGGTAGAACTTCCATCGAAGCACCACATCGGGCAACTTTCAAGCATGCCATCAAAGTTTTTAACAATTTTAGTTTTACTTCTCAGGCTTTGGGTAGGCATGTACCCATCGAGCCAGATGTACTCAAGTTTGACTTTTGACATAGGTAGAATTGATTAAGTGAATTATTAATTAAAATTTATATACAGCCGCTAAGTTTACAGTTGGCAGCAATTTCTTAAACTCAGCTACTCCGCTATCAGATAGTGTAGAAAAAGAATCCTCAGAAGTCATATCAACTCTGAATTCAGGGATGAAGGTTAGTCCCCCCACTTTATAATTTCCTGAAAGCGTAAATGCTGTTACACTTCCATCACCATTTGCATCCAAACCGAAAATTTCGAGGTGGCTATTTTTTACGGAGAAATATTCAGCACGCAAGCCAATGGCAAAACTTTCAGATACGGTGAGTTTGGGATAGATAGCAAAGCCTGTAAATGAACTTGACTTGCCGGTTGCCTTAACAATATCTCCGTTGTTATCCAATTCCTCGCCTAACGCTGTGCTTTGAGTTGATGCATTGAACCCGAGGTAGAACTTATCAGTTAAATTATAACCCAAGGTAATATCGGCTTGAAACAGATTGCCGGCTGATTCTCCATCTTGTGGAATCTCATCTAATGTTCCGTCCTGATCGCCATACAAAAAGTTTAACCAGATGCCGCCCTTCTCGCTTGTCTTTCCGAGTTGCGCACCGAGTGTGTAGGTATTCACCGGGTTAAATTCAACTATATCAGTAGGGTTCATTACAGCAAGCTTGGCAACAAAACCATTTTCGCCAGCATAATCCAACCGAG
>Ga0163149_10002739_pt1 | contig 20791 bp, 22 predicted proteins | sample OliLakLV19MP5G1_FD_148604 | JGI IMG/M metagenome (GOLD analysis project Ga0163149, IMG submission 148604) | Freshwater microbial mat bacterial communities from Lake Vanda, McMurdo Dry Valleys, Antarctica - Oligotrophic Lake LV.19.MP5.G1 | ecosystem: Environmental > Aquatic > Freshwater > Lake >...
TAGACTTTGAAGTGATTTTACAATTCAGAAGTAGATTAATCTCACTCTTTCTCTAATTTAACATTTGTTATCAACAATATTGGATTTACTGACAATAGTCAGATAGGAAGGGTCCGACGATAGTGTTGTTGTTGCTACTGTTGCTACTGCTTGTAGTGGATCTTGAAGTGGAAACTTCAAGGATACCATTGTTGTAGATGCACACATCTTCCAACAATTGGGTGCTGATTGCCGCCCATCATTTGCATCATTTTCTGCGTCATCATCATTTGAAGCATAGGCATCATGCTGTCAAAATCAGATGCCGGAGCAGCCGATGCTTGGGGACCATAGCCGATTGTGGCATCATCGGAATGGACGTTTGAGGAACCGCTGCGGCAGCAACTTTTGCATGCATGTGTGTTAACTGCCCTCCAGTGTCCACCAATGGAACATCCAATCTGTGCTCTTGCTTCACTGAGAGGTCATCCATTAACAGAGACACCATTTGGTGTAGGAGCTTGGCAATTGGCCAATTAAGAACCAATTGGGGTCAACCACAGCAAGGGTTTGCATGTGCTGTTCCAAGAATCGCACAAGGGTTTATTCCTAAACAATCATCATTGTACCACTCTTTACTAGGAGCCATGACTCCTGGTGCCACAGGGTCGAATCCAATCCACGCCAATCCCTTCTAATGACAGGTTGGTGTGCGCCTCAGATGCTTGATGCTTCTAATCAGCGCCATGCCTCATGACATCGACGCCTCTGCCTAAGCTCCTTCACCAAGCTCCATCGACAGCACCATCGCCTTCAAACACACGTACCCACCTCACGCAGCCCTCCGAAGGATCCCGTAAGACAACACGCCACCTTGCCCCACAGCAAATCAAGCAACGAGGCTTGAACATCAGTGGGAGCTGCCCGCTTGTCAAGTCAAATCATTACCACGCAACAACGCAATGGTGGAGGTTGAACAACGGAGCGTTCTCCAGAAGCTCCACCTCCATGCGTGCCAGGAGCCCGCACTCCCTCTCACGCAGAAAGCTGCCCAACAAGTCCCCCCAAGAGAGACACTTGGCCGCAGGATTGCCCATTGTAGAAGCATTGGAACTGCATGAAAATCAAAGTTGGCATTGATCCAAACTGATGGGTGGACAGACCGTCCCCGTAGGAAATCCACGAAGCAGCCCCAAATGCGAACACGTTGGTCTCCACATCATCAACAGTGATAGACTCATCCTTCCTCGTAACCTCCAATTAGCCTCCAACGGGACCCGGCGCAGCCGCTACACCATTGTAGGGAGTTGGATAAATGATAATAGTTGACAGGAACATGCAGCTGTGTCTCCATCATGCCCGAGCAGCTAATTCGGAGGGTGCCAGTAGCAACTTGAGAAACTATTTGAGCGGATGCTTGAGGAGCAGATGCACTACCGCATTGGACCGCATCTTTGGAGGCACTCTGTTTCTGAACAGGACAAATAAAGCCAAGACTGGAATCACTGTCACGCTTCTTGTTTGGATTGTGATGAAGGCACTCATTTCGAGCTAAGTGATCCGCATTGTCTTCGTCTTGGCATAGAATGCTTACGTTGATAGACTTGTGACGGCCAGAATTCAACACAGATGCAGCCAAAATCTCCAATTGGTTGAGTGCTTTCTTCATTGATGCAGTTGTGACGGCCAGAATTCAACACAGATTCAGCCAAAATCTCCAATTGGTTGAGTGCTTTCTTCATCTTTGTAAGCATCAAACGGCGAGCAGAACAAAGGGTGCGCGTGTCTTTGTTGGCAAAATCACACTTATTGTCAAAGAACGAATGACACCATTGAAACGATTGACTCCAAACTTGTTGTTAGGATGAACACCAGCTTCAGAAGTAAGACCGGCCTTACAACACGCCTATGTGAAATAGAAAGATGTGATTAGAATGCAGACAAGTGTTTGGATAGCTTTGTAAGAGAGAGTCAAATCTGACAGTGCACCTTTAGTTCTTTTCCAACAGCGCGACTGTTGAAAAGAGGAGCATCATTGAGGCCGTGGAATTCCATAGTCAGTATCAAATGCTTATCTATCATGAAAAAGAAGAGATTGACGGGGTTCATTGGGTCGCCAGGAAGATCCCACATCTTCAAATAATTACCCGTTTCGAATTTGCAAGGGTTGTTCAGAGTACGCTTGCTAGTCTTGTCCGCGCCATTGAATCCCTTGCAACAAAGGTATGTCTTGCCCATTGTTTCTACGCATCAATCTTCAATGCCCCACTGAAAACAAGAAACCATCCATGCCTTTGGTTCAATCATCGAGTGTGGACCAAATGACGCGCCCATTTTGTGGAGCAAACACTCACAGAGATTGTCGTATCCTGAATTGGAAGCACTGTTTGTCATGCTCATCGCAAAAGGGTTGATTATTCCGTCCTTGAAGGCACGTCACACTTTCGCTTGAGCCAGGGGATCAACCGGAGAAGATTTGCATTTGCCGTAGTCAGGACGTGCTTTCAACGTTTGTCTGAATGTGTCCTTGATAGCTGTGAGGAAGGAGCCTACAAGTTGGAAGTGCAAGTAAGATAGGGTTAGATGCTGATAGAAACAGTTGCAAAAGACATGGAAGAATGACTTGCCTTTCATGCCTTTGAAATCCTTCTGAGCAAACGGAATGCTTTCAGTGTTCATCCACAAAAAGATGTGCTTGTAGAACAAGCCAAGTTCATTGGTTGTGGGCGATTGGTCCACACTCATCACATTCATGTTGCTTGCTGAAGCTTGAGCCAAGTCTGTTGACGCACATTTGACTGATTCAACGAGCGAGCTTTTGAGCGAGCCTTTTCTTTGCATCTTTCTTGGCCCTTTCCCTCCAACTGACTTCTTTCTGTTGGAAGCACAGCTAGCACAGCTAGCATTCCACAAGGGGCACGTGTGCACCTGAGGGCAGCTTGAAGTGTAGCTGAGTCAACAGCATGGAAGGCTCTAGATCTACAACAACATAGCTAGCAGCACAACAGTGCTTACAATTTCTATTAAACTGAACTGTTTCATCTAACAAGCAGGTCTCTTTATCCAACATTTAATAGAAATTATCCGGCGAGTAGCTAGCGTTTGTTGCCAGAGTGAGCTTGTCGTTAACAAGGAATGAAGCAGATCCGTGTGTCAGATCACGAAGAACGAAGCAGATCCGTGTGTCGGATCGGGAAGAAGAAAGGATCATGCCACGTTGAGTGCGAAGCAATGTTGATCGATACAAAGGTGCAGAGGATCGAACCAACGTGGTTCCACAAAGGAGAACGTTCGAGGTTTTGAGAGCAAGCCTAGAAAGGATTGGGTATGACAAATAGATGCCGAAGGGCTTAAAGAAGGTATCGGCTGCATGCCGATGGATGGAACGTGTCGATGTCAATGATCGATGCGGAGGAATGGAAACAAAGAGGACGTTGGTCGTTCAATCGCGAATTGAAGAAGAAGAGATCCGTGTGTTGGATCAAGACGATGATGACAACAACAACGAATGAAGCAAAGCCCCCCGTGTGTCGGAAAGGATCCGTGGGTTGGATTGGAACAAAATGAACAAGGGATAACAAATTCCAGCTGCATGCCGATGCTGGCATGTGTTGCCGATGACTATCAACAAGAGAAGGCGTGAGTCGCCAATGCAAATGAAGCAAAGAAAGAATTCCGACTGTGTGCTGCGGAAGACCAGTTGAGTGTGGTCTCCGAGTAGAAGAAAAATAATTTCCCTGTGTGTCAGGAAGGCTTGTTTAGTGTGTCTCCAAGCAGCAACAACAGAGAGTTCCCCGTGTGTCGGGATGGGTCCGTGGGTTGGATCAGTCGGCGTGTGTCGCCATGCAAAGAGAAAGTCGTGTGTCGACTATAAACAACAAACATAGGAAGGAGTGTGTCTCCCAGATGATGAGAAAAGAAGGAGTGTGTCTCCAATGAGAGTCTGTGAGTCAGACGGCGTGCGTCGCCACCAATCAACCTACCAAAAGAGAAGGGGTTGGGACCCTAAAAGAGAAGGAGCACCACAATTGTGGAAGGTGTTTCCATGGATGAGCATGGAACAGAAGGAGTGCACTTGAGAGTGCATGTGAAAGTCCATCTGTGTGATGAACAAAGATGAGGAATGGTGATTTGAACAGGCTGGCAGCCAAAGCAATGAGCCATATGATCATGGGGATGACCGATGCATAGGTCAATAATCTTCCACATCTCGTGCTCGCAAGAGGACGCAGTTCAACAATTTCTTGTTGATGTCTCTCCATGCGAGGTCAGGTGGAATGTGCAGCTGTGATCCATGGCGTACGAGTTCCATGTCAACCCATAGGCATGGCTTTCCTTGATAGGATCTTGTTGATTCCTGATTTGCCTTCCTTGTTGCATGTGAAGGCCATTTGCACTCGCGACCACCAATCTGCGCCAATTCCTGGTGAGAAGGCTCCCTTGCGTTCGATCTCGAGCATGTCCGACAATCTTTTTACCTTGAGCAAATTCGGACCGCCTTCGTGAACTTGCATCTGCAAACCGACCAAGCTTCTTCCACTTGTGTCCATTCCAGCGGCTCCGCCGCATAGGAGCATTTCCAAAACGCTCATTGCGTAGGCACCGCATTGGTTCTTGTTGTTTCCGTTGTCCATGTCCATGTTCTTGGACAGCATCGTTCCTTGTCTTGGTACCCATTTCGAGATGGGATCTACTTCGTTCGGCAACGTTTCTTTGTGCAGGAACATTGGCTTGCACACCGTGCATTCCTACAGGCATTGCTCGAGGAATGTTTCGAATGGGACGTGCTCTGACAATCCCAAATGTGGAACGTCCAACTTGGGTTTTATCACAAATTTTTCCGTCCAATCTTTGCCTATGCCCTTGGCCGATGCCAAGACTTCCATGTCAGGCTGTCTCGTGCCTCCGAATTCTGTCATCTTTCTTGTGAGCTCATCCCAATTTGTAGCAACGTGTGTGGCTCCGAATGCACCGAGCACAGTTCCCGCCCACTTTGGCTCTTGTTAGAGTTTTGCTTGATCCCAAATCTTCAGGAAGTTTGCGTTGTAGGGGGTTCTTGGTGTCATGTGCGGAGCAGGCCTCTTGAAGCTGTTCACATCCGTAAAGTTGTGTAGCATTTGGTTCAACATTGTCAATGTCTTCTTCTTCACTTGAGTTAGATGTATTTACTGTTGGAATAGGCTGGAAGTGATGACATGGAACACTCAGCTCTGTCTTTGCTTGGAACAGCATATCTTTTCCACGCTTACAACCCTGCACACGGGTCTTCTTTTTATCCCGCGTGTTTCCCCTAGTTTCTGCATGCGTTTTTACACCCTCTACGTCAGTCATGCTTCTGCTTTGGAGTTTCTTGGTTTTGCACTAGGTGACCTTCTTGTGCATTACCTCAGTCCACTCTTCTTCCAAAATTGGATCTTTTGGATCTTTTGGTTGAAATCCGCACCACTCTTCACTACATACATCTTCATCAGACGCATGCCAATCAGGAATGGAGCAGCACGCCGTCTCTTCTTCATCCTCCTCAGATCCTCCAAATGAGTCAAAGAACAAGTTTGGAATGGGGCATCCTTTGTCATCAATGGCATTGTTGACTAGTTCAAAACTACTAGCAGATGACTTGTGTGAGACATGCTTTTTGATTCGCCGAGAGTCCCCTGCGCCTACTACTTTTTCCATGCTAAACCTATGTGCTGCTTCTACACGATTTCTACGTAGCTTCCGAATGATCAAGCGTTCACAATGGTGCTACCATTAGCTCTTGCTCAGGACGATGTCTGCTATTGTTTCCTTTTACTCCTTCTCTGTACCACCTTGCCATGCTTCAACCGTCATTGGGTCCAAACGGCGCTGTCTGCAATTAGCTTGTTTGATGTTTACAACCGTTTTGCCGTGAACTCCGTGACTGCTGTCACGATGGCGCATGTCATGACGACCGTTCGAGCCTTGTCGCCCTCCCTTTGGTTACATGTCCATCGACATCGACGTGTGTGGGATCCAGGCAAGAAATTTTGCGTTGACAGTCAAGACAGTGTCACGATGGCATCTACCATGGCGTCTCTTGTGTCGCTTCGGCTGTCGATCGCCATCCAAGCCGATTGCTCAGTCCGTAACGCCACATGCCTCTTGTTGCTGCAGTTCACTTGGGATCTATTGCGACCAATGCCAACAACAACACCAACTAACACTCCTATTTCGGTCGATCGATCCAACACCCATGATTCAGCCGACGAGTGTCGTGGAGCTCTCATCCAGTTGCTGTTCCAACACTCTCATCCAATCTTATCACGGCCTACAGTCCCCAACATCTAGGCAACTAAGTGACAATTCAACGTCTTCCATCTTCCGTCTTCCAGTTGAGTTGTCCCATTCGCGAACAATCCACATCCCTTTTGGTTGTGACAATGCCGATGGTGCCTTCCGTGATGTGCCAACAATGCCCAGGAGGTTCCCTTTGGTTGTTGGCACTTCTGTTGTTGTTAGCAACAGATGTTGAGAACCATTGATCCATCCTTCAAAGCAATGTTATCTCTCTTATCCAAATCTTCCATCCCTTCCAACATCCTCTGGAGAAGAGTTGTTCCCAATCCACGTTTCTTTTGCCTGTGACACAAGTTCATTGGTCATTGGTTGGTGGTTATGCTTCTTGGGAGTAGTCAGAGGTCCTCTCTCGTTAGACAGCTCGTGATACCGCCCCCAATCTTCCAGCCAGTACATCTTGTACACAATCTACTTCAAGCTTTCAGACCTCTCTTTCGAATGAAGTTCTTCTCTTTCTTATCAAGACTTCTTTCATTTCATGCCCTTACAACACACACCTGTCTTTTTCAAACCATTGTAATCCCTTGCGTGCTTACGGGAAGGCCAGCTAAAGGAGTAATGCAAAAGGTCCTTTGTGGATCAGTGTTATGTTCATAGGATTCAACTTAGTCATAATCGTACTAATCAATGCATTATTTATTTATTTATTGACTTGTGTGAGACATGATCTTCATTACATGGCATGCACATAAAAGCAACTTCTTCTTTCTCTCTTGCGGTGTTCGCTGATTCACCTTTCTAGTTGTTGGGTTTTCCATTTAACTTGTAGCATTCGATTTTCTTGTGTCTGAATTTCACACAGTGGTTGCATGTTCCCATGAATTTCTTTGGGTCTTTGCTCTTGACCTTGTTGTGGCCTCCTGACATGGTGTGATTATTTCCTTTCTTGTAACTGCTACCACTGCAGTCTTTGCCCACATGACCCATCTTTCCACAATTATAACATTTTCCTTTGAATGGCTTTCCGGACGTGTAGAAACCTTTCTCTCCTTCACTCGAACCCTTCTTGTTCTTTGTTTCTTCAATGTTCTCAACGTGCGTCTTCTCTAGATCAATTGTCAACACGTCAAGGGTGCATGCAGCTGTCAACTTTTCCTTGATAAACAACTGCTTGATCTGACATGGGTTCATCATCAAACTGCTCCTGCTTTTGGGCAGTTTACTCAGAATGTCATGTAGGAAATCATCGTCCTTGATATCATGACCCTTCTCCTTCATTTTGATATTCAAGCGTTTCATTTGCACAATGAATAAGCTTGGCTGTTGATCGTCTTTCATCTTAGCGCCGTAACATTCTTCTTTTGAGTCCGTGATTGATTTCGATTCAACCTCTTTGTATCTTGTTGTCATGGCTGTCCATTCTTTATGGAACTGTCCACTGGCAAAGCCAGCTTTGGCATTGTGGAACTTCTCTGTGAGACAGAACACCGATTGACCTCTCTCAGTGTCTGTGAGAATTGAATTCAATGAGATGTCAGCTGCTTTCTGGTTCATCTTTTGAATTCGTTTCACTTCTTCTATTGCTTTATTGGTTGCTCCTGAAGGAGGGACATAGTCATCCTTCTCCACAGCGTCACCCATTTCTCTGTTAATAGTTCTGACAATCCGCTTCGTGCTGGGTGCGATTCTAGCTTCTTCTTGTGGAAAGGTCACTTGGCCTTATCTCCATCAAATGTTGGGACCCTTGTTCCAACTTTGCTTGTGTAGTCTTCATCAGCCTCACTCATTTTACTTCTTTGATCAATACTATGCGGTCCCCTAAGTAGGCTTTGATAGCTGTCGCTTCAAAGCGTGTTGCAAAGTCCTTCCTCTTAGGCCGTGCACTTGATCTGATTGCTTCTAATGACAGGTAGACCTATCACTGATGTTACATTTGCTACACTGAACGGTTTCAACTATTTTATCTTTATGATTGTGAGACGAGTATATTGACTTCCCTTGTCTCCATTTCTAATCTTCCAAGCTAACCAGCTTGGATCTGTTACGGGTCCAATTGACCCCATGACAGCTTACCCATCTATCACATTGGACAGATTTGTTTGCCTTCCTGTTTCCTACATCCAATCATAGGAATAGATCAACCCCACTAGTCATCCATACATTCCATATAGTTGCCTAGCGGCTCTTCGTCTGTAGCCGGCATGTATGTATCGGGGACAGAGTGCGTCCCTTACCGTCTGACCATCGACGGTGGAATAACCCTCACGACAGATGTTTCAGTTGAATTCCACGATGGCCCTAGCCCTATGTTCCCGTGCGCTGCAACCTACAAAATTTTGTTTGGTCCATTTTCTGTTGCTGCTTGTTATATCATTCATTGTTTTGGACATTATCGATCTCTAGCTAGACTGACTCCTCGCTCCCAGGTCGTTCGAATGATCAATCATTCTGTCATTCAATATCCGGCATCACACTCTTACACAGCCTGAAACCGCCACTACTTGTTAAAACGCGGCTATCCATAATTTCAAATCATGGCTTCGCCCAACAAGTCGCCCATAGAAGATCTCTTGGGGCCGTCATTGATGAAGAATGCCAAGGGCGAAAAAATAAGCACAGCTTCGGCGCTGAAAGGCAAGGATTTGGTTGCGCTCTATTTCTCGGCCAAATGGTGGTAAGGTTGGATAGTTGCAGTTGCGGCTATGGAGTTTCCTGGCCGAGTTGCGAATTCTCACCGGAAAACTTCCTTTCATTTTTATAGCCCACCATGGTAAGCGCCTCTGTATCTTGGAATATTTATGGTGTTTTCTCCTCGCCGCGCACGCCAATATATGACTGGTTTTAGCCGTCACTTTTCTCCAATTCTGAAAGAGTTCTATAAATCATGCGCGGAAAAGGGAAAGCTGGAGATTGTCTACATTTCTTCCGATAAAAGTATCAATGAATTTAATGAATATTATGGATCCATGCCGTGGCTTTCCCTTCTCGAAGGAGAGGGCCAAGGAGCGGCGCAAGTGAAGAACAACCTGGCTCAGAAGCTTCAGATTCAAGGGATTCCAACCTTGATTGTACTGGATGTGAAGACGGGAAAATTCGTAACGGCAGCGGCTCGAGATGATGTGACAAAAGTGGGAGGAAATGCAGACCAGGGACTAGAGGTGATCAAATCATGGAAGGCGATCGAGCCAGTCGCTTTTGAGGAAGCAAACCTTAGTCAAGGTGGCGGTGCGTCTGGTATTATGGGCATTATCTTCTTCATTTTGAAGAATCCAATCTACATTTTTGGCTTGTAAGTACAGCAGTACTGTCTTATTTGGACCTGCGGAAGTGTTATCATTAATTTGCTTCCCATCCATTTTATTTCCTTCGCCTTGACATAGACTTTATTTCTACAAGCAGCTTATAAAATATTTGAAAGAATCGCCCGGCGATGGGGGAGGATCCATTGAAACCGAAGATGTCGTGGGTGAACCAGCCATGCAGAACGAGGACCAAGAATTCTAGTCATCCCAGTTCGTAAGGACAGTTTTTCGAGACGCTGAAGCAATTATTTTTACTTAGAAAGGCATTATTTTACCAATTTTAGAAAGCTTTGTAGAGCGAATAAGAAGGATCGACCCTTTGTTTGGAGTCATAATGCGATTTTCTACATCAATGCAATGGTTCAATGTTTCCTTTCCCTGTATGAGATAATAGCCGTAGGCAAGCCGGGCCGAAAGTATACTCGGCACGGCCAGGCATCGAATACTGGTACTGTTATATCCTGGCTGACTGCGCTCACCTCTGGAAGCGGTGCATCCCTCGATTGGGATGGTCGTACATAGGGCGACCATTGTGGCTTCGAGGAGGTTGCCGGTTTTGGGTCAATTGCGACTGCCCGAACTGGGCCAGCGTGGCTCGCTGGAAGTGATTTGCTATATCCGATTCCTGTTGGTATTCTCGTCCCGACCGTTGCAGTGGGTGCATCCGTGACTGGGCGGCCACCTCCATTGTACTATATTGCCCGGGAGGCTGACCGCCACCATGTAGGATGCGCCCGTATCTCGATTGTGGTTGCGGTTGCATTGGGTGCTGCGGCCGATTTTGCGGCAAGGAAGCCCATGGGAGTTGCAGTCGAGGGGGCATGACGGTACCATGAGCTTGCAAAGTGAGCGGCAGTAGTCCATTAAAATTTTGAGCAAATGCACTTCGCTGGCTAGCGCGTCCATTCGTGCCCGAGAGGTCAAGTGCAAAATCATTAGAGTGCATATCCTCATTTGAGAAGGAAGTAGTCCGAACAGGTTGCTGCCTGCCGAAACTAGTCAGCATAGCGGGACCAAAACGGCGCAGAGTCGAAATTGGGTGCCCCTGAAGCAACGGCGAATGATGCGCTCCGTCTCCCGCGTGTATCGTGGTTGGGATATCAGCAGGATCCATCCCCGTAGCACCCAAACCTTCGTTCTTCGGCTTGGCTACGTGTTCCCTGCCCTGGGAGCCGAAAAAAGCGTGTAACGCAGCTTTGGTGTTGCTTTCGATGGGGATGCCTTCCAAGTCGTCGTCGCTTGCTGTTGTGATAGCTCCTAGGTTTCCTAGCAATACCATCTACAATATATCAAAGAAAAACTGGTTCAGCACCAATATAATCAAGAGGGTCATGCCCAATTGGATAGCCGATCAAGAGACAGTTCAACAGGATTCATTTCAATGCCTGCTTGCTGGACTTACCAGAACATTTTCCTCTCCTTGTGGGATGCCGTGGTCCCTGGCCCAGTCTTGCAATGCGTTAGAGGCAGCAATCGCTGCGCTGTTTGCTTCTCCAGCTGTAGGATGTGGAATAAGTCCAGATCGATCAGGAATGTACATACTCTCTCGCTGTCGGGCAAAGTAGCCCTTCTTTTGCTCGCGTTTGTCAGGTGTTAGGGCGTCGGCGATTGAGACTGACAAATGTAGATGTCGCATGCACGTTTATAAATGAGATGAAGCTGTACCGCAACGAAATGTGCTGTCCGATATATAAAGTTCGTACCTATGGTATTGGTTGCTTGTTTTGCGTCCAAGACAAAGGAAACACGAGAGAACGTGGTTGTCTGTGCAGGAATGAACAGCGAGGTGTAAGACCAAGAGGATGGAGGAAATGAAAAGCTGTGTCGAAGTACTACCTCATCAGGGGAATAAATAGGGCACATGGCATTTTGCACCCTGTGAACAAAAGAATCTGGTCGACTCAAATATGCCACACTTCCTTGCGGCAGCACAAAAATCACCACGCTAAATTGAAACGACTTGCGAAATGCCACGACCCCGTCAACGTCCTCGAGCTCATCGGCACCATTACCACCGTGCCACGCTTCGAGAAGCTTCTCAATGTCTTTTGCGGTCGAGGGTTGCTTCTTGCGGAGGTGTTTTTCCCACTTCTCGACGTCGTTAGGGTAATAGACACGTACCGCGATGGATTCGGTCGGAAACATGCTGAAACAAAGCACACGCAATAAAGACGATTGTATCGTAAATCCACAAAATTTAAATTCATAGATCAAGATGCGGCCATCGATCGCTGGAACGTACAAATGGGCGCCGCTAAGACTCTCGCACACCTTGAGCTTTCGGCATTTCGATCGCAATTCAATCTCCACGTCTACAATTTTGTTGGTTTGGCATGGTTGTGATGTCATAGGAAAGGGAAGACAATTGTTGGAAAAAAATGGGTAAATTTAAATCGCGAAAATTTCATGCCGTGAGGTAAGAGGATTTTTGGCCAATGCTGTGGCACTGGCTTTGCTTCTTTGGCTTACCCGATGGTCTGTCTTTATTGGAACGAGCAACGAGGACGGAAGCAAATCTCGGGCCCCGCTGTCCCATATCCCCTCGATTCATTTCCTTTCTACCATGTTGCTCCATCTTGATCCACACTGCCGGTGCGACAATGCAATTGAAAATTCCAGTATTTATGCCACCCCCGGTACGGTACGATAGCTTTGGTTAGCTAGCTATCTTGTACAATAGTAGGCGTACTTAACTACAAGTGCATAGTTAAGTACATAATGTACGTAGAATGAATTCAATCAATGACGGCTGCAGGAAATCTAGAGGACACCTGCTGGAAAATTAGGGTTAGGTCTACAACTAATTCTAGTAGTTTAAAGAGTAATGATGTTTGCTTCAACTAGCTACTAGGTATTACTTCACTGCCAGTACAGTTGTGTATTCATTCTGTTCATTACTAATTAAAGACTGTTGTTACCTAACAAACACAGACACTGTCATTGACAGGTTGACAGCTTACTTGACCTTCTTTGAATCATCTTCAGCAAGCTTGCTTTTTCTCTTTTCCTCCCAGGACCTCCCCGGATTGTGTGCCACGAGCAGCAGCACTGTGGCGACTGTGACAAGAAGCCTTGCTGTCAGCGAATGCCCTCGCTGGTTTTTTTCTTCTTTGGAGTACCACTTGGCTTGGCACTTTTATTGCTGTCTTTTGATGCAATTTGAAAGGCGCCTTTGACGACATTGCGAAGCTCTGTAAGTTCCCTTCGCAAGGTCTCTACTTCACTGTTGTAGTCCACTTCCATCTTGTCTTCATAACCAATCTTAGAGTCCCAGGATTGCTCTTTGTCTTTGTCTTCATTTTCTTTTTTGTCATCCAAACCACTTGTTTTGAAGGGGGGTCATGCTCTACCGTGGCAATAGCAGAATCATCTTTCTCGCCTTAATCGGAGCCGCGATGCTTTCCGGCCGGAGACATAAAGGTAACTTCTTTAGGAATTGTACTCATGTCTATGCTGAGCTCTCTAAACATAGAGCTTGACTGGTTGGGATTAGTAGGCGCTCCAGATTGTTGCTCAACTGCGTCATCCACTTTCACAGGTGTGAATGCTTTCCCCTTCTCTTTCAGCTTGAAGTGGATGTGCATCTCGCCAGTCGCCTCGCCTACCAGCACCTTGATGACAAACCCACAGAAGATACAGTCCTCTTCCTTCTTCACAATCAAACTGCCAACATCAAAAGGCGCTGTGATCCTGTGTTTGACAAGATGTGTCGAGCCGTGACTGCCTAGCAACTTCTTCAGGTTCATCTTTGCTGTGACGTTCCGTCGATGATTTTGAAGGATGCCCATGCATGCAAACCTGTCACCCTTAGTGGCAGGATACACGTCTGTGATTCATTCTAGAATGTGATCAAGCTTCTTGTCAACGTTTGTAAATATCTCTGACAGAACAAAAAAGAGATGATCAGGGTTTTTGGATCAAGATTGGAGGGATGGCACTGCAGCATGTCTCAATCAATCATGATGACCCCATGGATAATCCACAAATCAATGCTAGCTTGGTGGATCAGGCCATTGTCAGTCCAAGCATCAACCTGACTGAAGCCAAATGCGCCACCACTGACTTTCGACCACAGTGCAATGAATAGGGATTGAAATGAACTGACAGCGAGCCTTTCTCACACTCCCATCGTTGCCAAATGATTTCCCAGCAAAGGCTGGTAGTGGTATTCATGCTTTGTGCATGGCGAACAGTGGCATCACACTTGTACATGGTGGCAGTGCTCTCGAAAACAGAACTTGTGGATGATCTTTTCTTGAAAGATTTCTTACTCGAATGGCTTGCTATTGTCGTTTTGGACAAAGACGCATCACCCTTGACACTCTTGGAGCATTTCGCTTCCAGCCCTTTGCATATGTTGCCTTATTTTTTCACTGGCAACAATAAAAAAATGATACTTAGAAGACATTGTTCAGACAGATTGACTTGCAAGGCAATGACTTACTTTTGCCTTGATGGTCTGCTGCCTTCTTTGCTTTGTGTGGATGCAGGTTGTGGTGTAGGTGTGGCATTTGGGACACTGTTCTTTGATTTTTGATGCTGAAAGATGGGCACCCAAGTCCTTGTCAGTGGGGATTTTCTCTAGCTCGAGTTTATCTTCTGGCAGTTTGCCCGTCCAACTCTTGCAAAGTCAAGTGGGGTTGTTTCACTTTGGGCTCTTCTCTCAGTGCTTAATCTCGATCTTTGCAAGCCAAGCAATCATTCAACTTGTGTCAATAAGGGAGGTGTCAACAACCATGATCATTGATTGAACATGTTACTCTATGAATTTTGTGGGTGCAATGCCCCAAATTGGGTGTGCAACAGAGCATCCTCACGTGGGACGCATTCATTCAGGACCCATTTGCAGAAGATGCGCTTCTCAGCGCATGGGACTAGTTGCTACTAGCCCTGTCCTTCACAGGTAGTGAAGAACATTGATCAGGAGAGCAATAAGAACGTCATCAAGACTAAGCGCCTATGCAAGATAACGGCTGCATATTTGAACCGCCACATAACGCCCAGAAGACAGTTTGTTCTCGATGGCACAACACGAGCTATCGTTATAAGACAAGTCATTCCCAATTGGATAAGTAACAAGTCTGTAACTGGCACCCCGATTCTTTGCGTAGAAGTGTTGTTCATCTCAGTAGAGAGAGGATTGCGCCGAGGCATCTTGAGCCGAACCTCTCTCAAATATTACATTCATTTTAGCTTCATTCTACAGCTTACGATTTTCATTTGCAAACAACTCAAAAGGCCTGTAGCTTTTAGCCCAGTGCGTTTTGATATCAAACCACAAATCGTTATGTTGCAAAACAATTTTTTCACTTTGAATTTATTCAACCATGAAAGTTTCTGTTCCCAAAGACATTGGCAACACCAGCAAGAAACCTATTCTGCCATTGGTTCCAGAACCAATTAAGAGTGTTAAGAAGGAAGATCTTACCACTGTCAACATCTACAGCGATCCTGGAGATCATGCTTTGACGCAAGTCAAAATGACCTTCAAAGGATTGGATGGTGATAGCAAAACGCCTCGAGAAATTCTCGGTTGGCATTGCAACGTGGAGCAAGCCTTGATAGGACTCGATCTCACTGCTGGTGCAACCCAGTACAACATGGCAAAGCAGTTCATGTGGGGATCCGCATTGAGCACTTTCGAATCTGCGGCATTGGTTCATTTAACCAACCGCAAAGCCGATGCGGCCGTGCATGCCAAAATGCAATTGGCTGCACATCCAGCACATGGAGCTGCAGGACACGATGCTATGGTTTTCCAAACACTAACAGATGCCGCAATTGCTGCAACCAATCGTGAGGTGTTGGATCACCTGAGCAAAATTTGTGGTGTAGGAGTGGTCACAGACTCGTTGAACGATGTCGTCAAGTGCCTCTTGCCCAACAAAACACTCCAGCGTGTCAAGCGATACTTGAGACATCAAGCGAGAAAGCCCGTAGACATGAGTGTAAAACAATGCTGAAGCTTTCTAACAGGATTCTTGAACTACTGATAGAAAGGGGCTCCTAAACTAAAGATAAACTTGTTACTTTAGCATGTATTTTAGGAATTGTGAGAAGAGAGAAATATTCTCTCGAGTGTATTACTTTGCAACTTTTGCAAACTTGTTGAGCGGTCAAAGGTTCCGCTCCAAATCGACTCATGGGCAACACCTTGGCTTTGCCCTGTACTTAGGGATTTACTCCCATACCGCACTTATTATTCGTAACTTACTCGTGATTGACGCCGTCTGTTACTTAAACATTCGTGTCTCATATTAGGAATGAAGCACGCCCGCTTACCTAGTAGAAGCTCCCGCTTGTTATCCAATTGGGAGATTCGTGACCACTTGGGAGATTGCTGCGTGTTCCTACACTCCCTCTCAGGAAGTTTGAGTGACAGGAGGAATACAATGAGTGTGAGAATACTCACATGCCCACTGGGCTGTGTGGCAACCTGTTGCCCGGCTCTTTGACCGCTGAGCCCTTGGCTGGCCAACAATAGTCGGCTTTATACTCCTTGGAGTCTCGGCCAGCTACCACTTTTGGTTAGCCGACGATGCAGGCGCTTGGCTCTGCGGTTGAGAGGATTTACCATCCCATGATCGCCATCCTATGGGTGAGGCACAGCTCAATGGAGCTTTGCTTTGTAAGCATGTCGGCCAGTTGGGCTTCCGACGTGGTCTTCTCGATCCGTAGTGCGCGGCTGGCGACCATAGATCGGAAGTGATGGTGCTTCACATTTATGTGTTTAGTGCGCGGGCGCATGGAGGGCGCATTGGCGAGGTAGACCGTGCCGCTGTTGTCCTTGAAGAGCGTGCACTTGACCGTTGGGACTGTGCAGCCGACATCGAACCCTTCTTTCTTCATCTCTTGGATGAGCAGCATGAGGGGCTTGACCTTTCGGGCGGCTTGACTGAGAGCGATGTACTCACTCTCAGTGCTGCTGAGAGCAATCTCGGTTTGGAGCTGAGACTTCCACAGGATGGGACAGCCGAGGTAGGACATGATGTACCCCGATCGGGATCTCGCTGTGTCGGGTTCCTCCTTGGCTTCTTCTGGAATCCAGTTGCCGCTGAAGTCGGCATCAGCCCACACCTTGAAGGTATCGTCCGTCGGACGAATGTAAATGCCTTTGTCGCGGGTCGCTCGCAAATATCGTCCAAGCCACTTCACAGCCTCGCCATGCTCCTTCCTTGGGTCCGAACTGAATCTTGCACACTGGTGTGTTGCGTATGCGATGTCGGGACGGGAACACTTCTCCAAGTAGTTGAGCTTTCCGATGACGCTTCGGTAATGAAAGTGTCCATCGAATTTGGGAGATGACTTGTGAGCTCCCAGCACCCTAGACAGTGGCGACGGAGTTTCCTTCGTTTGGACATTTTCTCCATCCAAGTTGAGGTCACGGAGGATATGATCGATAATGTGGGGTTGCAACAGATGGTAGGTATCGTCATCAACTCGATCAATGTTGACCCCCAGAAAATCTTCAATGTCTTCTTCTTCGGTCACGTCCAGTCCCGTGCTCTTGATGTCAGCGATGACCTGTTCAAGTTCATCTTTGTCCGGCCCGGCGAGAATGGAATCATCAGTATGTAATGCATACATAACATTTCCACGGTAGAACACGCATTCGTCGTGCTTGCTCTGTTTGAATCCTACTTGGTTTACAAGCTTGTCGACCAGATGCTGGTTCCAGACTCGCCCCGCTTGCTTTTGTCCATAGATGTTCTTATGAACTCATAGCGCCCATTCCCCAGGTGCGTCAATCTTGATTCCCTTAGGAATTTGCATGTAGCACTCTCGATCAACCGGAGCTTGGGGGAATGCCAGTACGTAGTCTAGCTGAATGGTATGCCAGCTGTTTCGTAGTACTAGGGCCAATAGGATGCGCACGGATTCCCAGCTCGCCACTGGCGCGAAGGTTTGGTCGTAGTCACCTTTTTTCTGCTTGGATCCATCAAAGTTCAGTCTCGCCTTGTGCTTGTAGATTTCTCGCGTGCGGACTTTTCGCTTTCGCTTCATCGCCCACACTGCCGGGAACAGCTTGAAACCTTCTGGGACTTCACCGCGCGGGATGATTTTGAATGTTCCATCTTCTAGACGCTTTTCAAATTCTTCTTGTGCGGCCTCGAGGAACTCAGGGGCATCAGGCTCTTGCATGGCTTGGGGAAAATACATGGTGTCCGGATCCGATGACGCTGCCATGCATGTAGCTGTGTCTTCATCTCGGGCAAAGAGCGCTTGGAAGGCAAATATTTCTCCCGCTATAGCTTGTGATGCCGTGCTTTGACCTCCATAGTACTGTCCATGCTGTTCGGAAAATGTGGGCGCGCTTTGGCCGTGCCCAGACCTCGTGGATCGGCGCGGGGCGGTAGCATCTTGTGCCCGCCTTGCTCGTGCATCTCGTGACTGAGCTTGGGTTGTTGATCGTGCGACTAGACCCGGGGGTTCGCTTTCAATTGGTGACGTCATTTCTCCATCGGTCGTGACTGGACTGAGAGGTGGATCACGCTCAGAGTTTCCACGATCATCGAGGTCGCTCACTGGTTTGGGCACATCCAAAGCTTCTTGCACATCGGATGGAGATATGAACTCTGGTGCCTCTGAGTGAATCTCCTCGCTTGCTAAGTGTTTGTTTCCCTTTCGAAAACCACACAGAGTGACATGACACTGAGGAGACACACGGCCGGTTTTGATATTTAAGACAAGTGCCACTGAGCGCGCATGCAAAGGCGATCGGCCCAAATAAATTCCAGGGGTGCTCCTCTCCCTCCACTTGTCTTGAATGCCTGTAGTCTGTAGAGGTCCAGTAAGGACGTAGGCAGGACAGAAGATGGGATTCCAATGCCGATGATTTACATCAACCGAAGTGCCAGTAAACACCTGTAGTGGAGACAGGTCATGATCAAATCGAGCCGCTGGCATGGCATTTAGCGAGTCATTTGCGGCGCGAATAGCATAGGGCCATAGATGGGCTGAGATTGCGGTAGACCAATGGTGGTTGGCGTGAATCAGCATGCTCCAACCTTGATCTTGAAGGGACCGTATGCGTCTTTCGACCCGACCGGACTGATGATGCGCATTTACTCCAGAGTATGTGAAGCCTTGCTTCTTGGCGGTGCAGTCATCTTGCCACTGGCGACAGGCAAAGATTCCGTTGTCTGTGTGATAGTGTTGCACATTTACTCCATTTGCCTGGCTGAACTTCTCGAAGGCAGCCTTGGCTGCGCAGATGTTATCACTGTCTTGGTTGGTTATCAAGTGAGCATAGCTAAAATCCGAATAGTGGTCAATAAACACTGCCGCATACTTGTATCTTTGCCGAGTCAGAAAGCCGCGCATTTGCGCAATGAGGCCTGGGGTCGCTGAAACTAGTACGTCAACGGACACACAGTCGCCCGGCTTTGATACAGGACGGGGCACATGCTTGGATTTCGCTCTTGTGCGCTTCGGATGCTTGTGCGCTTTTCCATATAGACAGGCAGTGCATATAGGGTTTGGACAATCAGCTAGGCGCTTAGGGATGGTCCCCTTTTGGGCCATAGCCTTAAGTCTTCGGAAGCCCGGATGACCGAACTTGTAGTGATAGCGCAATAGTTCAGTGGAAGGGTCCTCCCTCTGAGTATCCAATATCCACTCGGTTTGTTCAACATCCTTTTCTCCATCTAGGTTGACCTCTTCTCCCTCTGAATCAGAGTTCCCTCCCTCTGAGTCAGTGAGTACTCCCTCTGGAACTTCCGAGGAATCGTCGAGATCAAAGTCATCCAGAGTCTCAATATCCACAACTGTCGATGTTACCAATTCGTTGTCCAGAAACTCATCAGTGCAATCCGGGGCATAGTCATCTTTTTCAGCGTCATATGCCACCTTGGTACAGAATGCACTAAACTTGGAGAACCCCGACTTGAGGCCAAAGGTGAACACGTTTTGTGAGTCGATGGAAACTGTCTTTGCATATGGCTTCTCACCCCAGTACAGTATTGCCCTGTTGTGGAATGTTTTGCAGTAGGTAGCATCGGGGTCACCCGTATCGGACATGGCGTAGGCCTCTTGAGCCCAGTGTTGGGGACTTACTGTAGCAATCTTGCAGGGGCCTCAGGTATATAGAACGACTCGGGTACATACACTGTGCGCTCTATGCGCTGGTCGTCATCAAATACCCACTTAAGAGTCCCTATGTAGATATCGAACGACTTGGTTCCTCCAAAAGCCTTAATAAATCGCTTCGACTTGATAAGTTTACCAATGAAATCCGATTGGTGTGGGGACATACATACTGACGAACGGTTGTCAATGCCCACCAATTCACTATCAGTATCGAATGTGGCGATCGAAGAGCCTGTATCTTTTCCTACCACGCCGGCCAAACACATGATTGTGGTGCCAGTGCATTTATCCAATATAAACAGCTTCAAAACTTGGAACTCGGGAAGTCTTGGGGCACCTTGGATAAGCCAGCTTGCTGGATTGGTGGTTCCAGTGTTCGGATCAATCATCTCAGGGACTGGTATGACATTGTCAGGGTCAAACTGCTTGAGTTCATTTCCATTTAGGAGTCGCTGACTCCATCCTTGAGGAATATTTTCACATGGCGGCAGCATTTCTGCTGATAGGTCTTCAGGTATCACTTGTGGTATCTCGGATAGTTCTGGCCTAGGCTTGAATGGGCTACGCCTGGCGCTCTTGGCGCTAACTCTTCCATGATTCATGAGAAGAAACATAAAGAACATTCGGTCAAGCGCTTTTCTCTTGGAGGGTCGCCAGACTCGTTGTTCTTGTGTAGGTAGTAGTAGGGTGTTCACTACATTATGTGTACTAGACAGAAAATAATGTAGAGTGCTTCCTAAATATTCTTTTACGTTGACAAGTGTAGTCGGAATAAATGACTTCAACTTGCAACTCGTGGAGCGCTTCGCATTTATGCCAAAGAGCAGATAAAGAACTTCAGGGACACAGGCGAACACCATGCACACCGCCAGTAGTACCGGAACCATAAACATCAGTGCACTAAACGGTAAGAAGGTGATCAGCCTGAGCACTTCACAGCAACTCAGGCCGCCCCATCATTCACTGTCCTCGCCAGCAGATCGCTGGACTTGGGCCAACATGGTAGTCGACCATCCAACTCGGCGTTGAGTTTCACGAGATGGGGACTCCAAGGCTGGGGCTTCAGGTTCGTCTTTGTCATCATCACCCGAGTTCGCATTGCTCTCCCCTAGTTCACGAAGGCGCTTAATGTACCCACGGCACTTCTCCACCTTGTGGATGAC
>Ga0163149_10002744_pt1 | contig 20756 bp, 12 predicted proteins | sample OliLakLV19MP5G1_FD_148604 | JGI IMG/M metagenome (GOLD analysis project Ga0163149, IMG submission 148604) | Freshwater microbial mat bacterial communities from Lake Vanda, McMurdo Dry Valleys, Antarctica - Oligotrophic Lake LV.19.MP5.G1 | ecosystem: Environmental > Aquatic > Freshwater > Lake >...
GAGGTGGGGGAGGTGATGGCGGTGACGACGACGAAGGAGGAGATGGCGCAGAAGCCGCTGCTGCCGCCAAAACAGCCTTTGATATCAAATTACTCAGCTTTGATCCGAAATCCAAGATCAAAGTGATTAAAGAAGTAAGAGCAATAGCCGGTCTTGGCCTAAAGGAAGCAAAGGAGCTGGTGGAGGGTGCACCCAAGGTTGTCATGAAGGACATTAGCAAGGAACAAGCGGAAGAGCTCCAAAAGAAGTTAGAGGAAGCTGGTGCTACTGTAGAAATTGTATAGACTCAGCACATCATGAGTCGCTGGAAGGCTGCTGCGTTTGAAACAAGTGCAGTATTCTTGACTGGTAAATAATTATACTAATGCACTCTTTTCATAGCAATACTGTCGATTACTGTAGTTGGTTGTTAGCGTTTACGATTTCGCCCTCTTGTGAGGTCTTCATTCTTCACAGCATCAGCCGTGATGGATCGATGGGTTGAAATATCTGAGCTATACTTCACCATGTGTGTATGCTAAGGTGAATGTGCGCTGATCGTCCGCATTCGATGCACTCAATTCTATGAAATGCATTGGAAGAATACCCGCGGTTCACATTTATCCTAAAAGCTAATGGTGGAGGCAGGAGCTTCGATCGAGTTATCCACTTTGCCAAGGCGACTACGAATATGTTACAAGAAAATGACTCGACTACTATTTGCCACAGAAATGAAATTTAACAAAAGTGTCGATGGTACTTTGTTTAGTGAAGTACGAAAAGCTGAGTAGGCTATGTGAACGTACTTATTCTTTTTCCCGGTGAGAGCAGCGAGACTCGATTTGACGGTATCGGCGTCAGAACCCAAACACTGGCTCTTAAAGGCATTCTAAAGGGTGAACAGCAACATATCAATGTCGAACTTGCGCAAGAGTCAAGTGACAAGGGTGGAATAGCAAACCCCAAATTGAGGCTGTCATTTGGTGCACTGTGTTCTTTGATGCTTTCTGTTTTCCAAGCTCTGTATTAGACTCGACTCTACTAGCTAGTCAATAGCTAGCCAATAGCTAGGTCACTGTTACCTGCTACAGCACATGAGTACTATAGAACCAGTACTTCCTGCAGTAATGCTTGCTCTAGCTACTAGCTGGGTAGGGGCCAAACCAGCTGCCGGAGCATAAATCCAAACTTTTGAGCATGTGTGCGCGCCACGCTCCATTTGTGTTGGGTTATGAAACCCCTTTTGATAGTCGGTGACGATGGCAAGGCAAGTTTAATTTGTCTCTAGCTAGCCACCATGGCCAACGTGTTGTGGGCGCCATATTTATCAGAAAACCAACATAATCAAAAATAATATAGCCAACAAGGACAATCATGTCTACGTCAACAAGGATATCCATGGCCCTAGCAGGCCAAGTTTCTCGACGAACCGGTGCTACTGGTCGCAAAAGTATGGTCGCGATGGAATCCTTAACGAGAACACTACCACAGCAAGCTGCCATCAGACAGTACCACTCGCAAATGTACCCAGCATTAGGCCAACCACTGATTCAAAGGTTTAATAGGAAGCTGTGCGAACACCACCACCAACGCTACTTGTCCTCGGCCAGTGAAGCCGTTGCTACAAAAGAGGAACCCCCAAAAGAATTGACCTTTTCCACACCACGAGTGAAAGAGTTGTACGAACGCATGATCAAGTTACAAAAAGAGGAGGTATCCATGGTGGGTGAGTTGGTGTTGGAAAATTTGGATTTGACAGTGGACGAAGATGAGTTTTGGTATTATGGAATTGGTGGGGGTGGAGGTAGAGGAGGTGGAGGTGCAGCCGCCGAGGAAGTAGAAGTGGTCGAAGAAGTGAAAAAAGATAAATTCGATTTGAAGCTCATGGGATTTGATGACAAGAGTAAGATTAAGGTCATCAAGGAGGTCAGATCCATAAGTGGTTTGGGATTGAAAGAAGCCAAGGAACTGGTTGAATCAGCCCCCAAAGTGATTCTAAAGGACCTCAAGACGGAAAACGCGGAAGAATTGAAAGAAAAACTGGAAGCCGCCGGTGCACAAATTGAGTTGGTATAGTGAATGGGAACATGGAGCACCCACTATTCAGGAAGAGGATTGGTTTTGTCATGATACAGAGTATTGATCCTGCGTCAACGCAAGCCCCAGAAAAACTACCTCACCAAACAACACCCAGATTCAAAATGCAAAATTAATAAATTGTCTTAATTATTGGTATGATTAATGCCCTCGTTAATTAAATGAGCAACAAACATGTCTATCCTATTCGTAGCAACACGTGCACGCCACTCGAGGTCTCCACGATGCCACTTAATTCTCCAATTTTCAATTTGAAGGATGCCTCTTCAAATGCGGGCTGCATCTTTTTGGGCCCAAAAAATCCCAGGTCGCCACCGCGTTTGGCCGAGGAGCAGTCCGATTCGGTTCGGGCCAATTCTTCAAAGGTTGCTCGTTGGGCTTCCCCAGACTCTTCCTTGAGGATATCAATTAGTCCTTGTAATTCTTCTGTGGATTCTTCCTTGGTGGAAGTAATTTTGGCTTGCCGCCAAGAAGACGGTCGACGGCTGCCTTTGTGTTTTTTGAGAATGTGCAGGATGCGGACTTTACTGGGCTTTTTATTTCCAGAGGAAGAAGCCGAGGAAGAGGATGCCTTGGCACGTTTGGAAGATGACGATGCGCTTGCAGTTGCCGCCGCACCTTCTTCGTGGGGCCGTTTTTTGGTGTCACTCGGCTGAGATTTTGCAGTACTTGTTTTTTCCAGGGCGGCTTTGGCGGCAGCCGCAATTCCAGCATGGTCCATTACATCAGCTCCTTCTGCTTCTTGGGATTCTTGACCCTCGGCAGGTACCTGGTCTGGAATGATTGGCGAAAACCAGGATGTTTCGCCCGTTTCATAATTGAAGTAATAATGATACCCTGGTTGAGCCCTCGATTCTCGCATTACCCAACCAATCGGCAAGGGAGGAGGCGGGGGACCCAAAAATGAGGATTCTGGCTGCTCTGTTTGTTGGTGTTGCTGTTGATCGCCGACACCGCTATCGAGAGCGTGAGACAGGGCATCCGCAATAGAAACCACTGCAGCATCCGGGACGCTATTGGCGGCTGAGGCGTCGGCGTCGGTGGCGCTTGCTCCAAGATCCAGTTCGTCTACGTCCATTTTTTGCAATCTTTTGAAAATCAAAGGCTACGTACTATGGCGAACTCCCGGTTGATACGTGATGAGGGATGCTCTAGCTAGCTAGCTATTAACTTAGATATTATTAGTACAGTATACTGTTGCGGCACACCTGATCACACGGATGGAGGATCGTTTGATTGTTGTGTGTATTCATGTACCAGTACTCTACTAGCTAGCTAGAATACAGTAGTTAAGTAGTACTAGTAGTAGTACTACTAGCTTTCTACTACAACGTAGTGCGCGTACTATGTCGAAGACGACAGCTTCACCGCATGCTTGGTGAACCCCCGAAAGCCATTGAGTCATGAATTCTCGTGACCAAATCGCCAAGAAAGCTGGTCGCACACACAATCAGACCCAAACCTGTTTTAATGAAGCGCCTTGACTTCTGTACTACTGTACAGCACATGTAGCACTAGCTACCTGGTAGCTACTAGCTAGCTATCCATAATGCAGCAGCCTGGAGGATAGCCATTAGTGACAGCACAGTTATTAGCTAGCTCTAGCTAGCTAGCTAGTGCATCACATTGCAGCAGATCATGATGCAACCCCCAAAACGACATTGCACAGCTGGCCTCTTTGCCGCGGCTGGTTTGAAGCAGCAGCACAACCGACGGCGCGAGCAAACTTAAGGCAGCAAAGTTCGTTGTTGGGACCATTGCTAGCTAGCTAGCTAGCTAGTCCAGTAATCTACTTGTAGAGCAATGAATTAGGGCTGACCAGTTCCAAGATTCGTTGTGAGGAACAACTCCGTCGTGTTGTACTACTAGTAGCTAGTAGAGTAGCAACAAAAATGAGTGAGTCAAGCACAAAATTAATGAGTCCCACTGGAACTCTCCATAAATGCTTAAACTGCCGCCAACTCTAGCTAGCGCAAGTGTGCAGGGGATCGGGTGTGCGCGGACATCAAATGATCGAAAAAGTTGCGGTACATCACCTTTTTTGGCACGCCCAACACGAGTGATGACTGACTTTTTTTGTTTTTTTGTCTTTTTCATGTGTGTCTTTGAGGACACAACGACCAAAACATATGATCGAGCTCTTGCGCGACCTTGTGTATCTGTTTTATTTTCTTCTTTCGTACTCCATCACGACAGTTCTCGAGCTCGCGGTCGCTGTCCTCATCAGGAAATCCGTAACTCACTTTTTTAGTGTGATGATCCAGTACAGTAAATTAATGTACATAGTGCTAAAAAAGTAATTGCATGTATGCGTTGGAAGTTTCAAGACAGCAAACAAATAAACTTTCATGTGTATATATAGTCATCCTTTCTCGTAATTTAGAATAGTATTGTCGTCCTTCCTTTTCTATTCAGCACACATCTATCACCATATGCTAACCAGATTAAGTCACCAGATAGTTGACGCCGTCGGCCAGTTATTGCTATCTTAAAAGCCTTCACAGAACGCCAACGTTTTGTTGTCCTCCAAAGAGACAAAACGCTCCTTGTTCTCCGGAAAAAGCAAGACCGTTCCCCCTTTCTCAACGAAAACCTCCCGAACAGCGTCAGATGAGACGCCACGCTTCAGCGAATAGCAGGTTCACGTCGCAGTCTCAGTCGACTTCCTCTTCGAAGTTGACCAGTGCTTGCACTGCCACTACCAATGCAGCAACTGTTGCTGCAGCACCAACAATACCCAAACCCGTTTTGCACTACAAACACAGCGACGAGGAGGTCGAGTTACTCCAGCCACGAGCTGATTACCTGCATGGCCATCATGGCGCAGCAAGTGATACTACTACTGCTGGTTCAAGACCGTTTAGACAAGCGCAACACAGGCCCACTCTTTCGTTGGACTGCACACTAAATCTTCATCACCCCATAGGTCCTGATTCACTCTTATCAGCATTACCATCATCATGCAATCCTCCTCCTCCTGCTTGTGCTCTCAGCAGCAATGCGACGTTTACGACACCTACTAAGGTCATCCCAGAATCTGCCATGTTGCGTTTGGCACGGATCAGTGGTGCCCTCATGATCCTGCTTCATGTCTGGTCCTCATCAGGGGCTATGTTTGCTTCGGCCAGTAAGAGCGCTTTTTTAAACATCGACTCTCTTGGCAAAGTGCTGCGAGTCGAAGACTCGAATGGACAACACCAACGTGCAACTTCATTATTGCAATCCTCCTCCTCGCCATTGCCAGCAACGACAGGGAGTCAAGAGCAACCACAAAAGCAGCAGCATGAGCATCAATTTCGGTCCAATCATCGTCATGAGAACTACTCTGAGGAATCCGATTTACAATCTGCGGCCCGTTCTCAGCAAAATCTAGAAACGTATTCACTGAAACAAGATGACTTTCAAATGCAAAAGCAAGAAAGTAATCAACAACTATCATCGCCGGACCGCGCTACTAACTCCTCTGGCAACGAAGAGAATGATGCTGATGCTGAAAACAATGACAAATGTGGCATCTACTTGGCACCGTCCACAATTCCGGGTGCGGGTATGGGTATGTTTACCACTCGTCCACTGCACAAAGGAGATCACGTAGGGAATGGCGAAGTCGTAATCCCTCTTGTGGAACTTCGGTTCTACAGTAACGAAGACAATGGGGACAATCTCTTCAATCCCTTTATACATCACTATTGGAAGGGCACCGAAATGGGTTTACATGGGGTTGTTTCCGAACACAGGACTGGAGAAGTCATGGCCGTAGTGCCAGGCTTGGATGCTGCCATCAACTGCAATTTGGCTTTGATCAACGTCGACAAGTCCGAGTCGGAATACGATGATGGGGATTTGCATCGTCACACCGATCCTCTGGCAGGGGCCATGACACCCTACCATGCTATGGCATCGCCTGTGATTCGAGAGATTCCAGCGGGGGGCGAATTGTTCAAGTTTTACGGTGACCGATGTAAGTTCGTGTTGTTTGGAGATGTATGCATGCCTACATGTATTTCAAGTCCATGTTTGCTTTCTTTCTGACAAATGCTGTTTCCTCATGCACTCACCGTCTCACGCACCCATTCCTTCTTCATATTGTAGGGTTTGCCGCTCGCAAGGAAGAATTCGGCTTAATGCCGCTTTCCGAAGACTACCCTGCAGCCCAGAAGCTGGTTGACAAGTTTAGCAAATTAAGTCAACAGCACTTCCCGAACAATGACGATCTTCAGAAAGATTTGTTGTCATTGATTAGCGACATCGGGACAGATCGTTGGGAATCCCGGACCATGAATGCACTTCCGCGGACTCTTGAGGACGTAAAGAGGGCGTCAGAATCCGAGATTGCAGCTTTACACCAGCCCCAAGCCGTAAGGTCGGTCGAGTATCTCCGAGAGCATGGCAAATGCGTTGATTCAATACGTCCAGGACCTTCCACACTGCCATCGCACCAAGGTGGTAGGGGCGCCTTTGCCACTCGGGGCATGGCTGAGGGAAGTATAATCACGGGTTCGCCACTCCATCATGTACCGAGGAAGGACCTTATGACGATCTTCCGCATGGAAATGAACGGGACCGACGAAACGACGGGCGAAGAAAAATGGCTGCGGCATCTTGACGACGTAGTGGGCTATCAAATGATGTTGAATTATTGCTATGGCCATCCAGAGTCTACAATGTTGCTTTGTCCGTACGGTCCCGGGATAAACTACATCAATCACAATAAAACGCTTGCAAATGTTAAGATCCAATGGGCCAAGGACGGAGAAACGGGCCACAACGACACTTGGTTGTACAGGCGAAGCCCTGCAAATCTCGAGTGGGACTACACTATCGGTCTCGCTTTTGATTATGTGGCGACCAAAGATATCCGAAAAGGAGACGAGTTGTTCCTAGACTACGGCGACGAATTCGAACAGGCTTTAACCGAGTTCATGGCAAAGTGGAAAGCTTCAAAGAGTGCCGCCACGTCGTCGTCATCGTCCTTGCAAAGCAAGTACACTCCGGCGGAACGTTATAACAAGGAATTTGGAGAAGCACTGCTTCGCACCGAGGCAGAGCAGAAACTGGAACCGTACCCCCCAAACCTGGAAATCCATTGTCACTCTGGCGTCGCGACCAAGAAGGACCATGCTGCATTCTATTGGGAGACCCGTGAAGGAGGGTTCCCATGTCGTATCCTAGAGCGACGCACTTCGGTCGCTACCAATTCGACGACACAGGAGAGTTTATACAAAGTCGAACTAAGAATTCCACTTGACGAAATGGGGTATCAAAAGGACGCGTTCACGTACATCCAGCGAAGTGACGTCCCTCGGAATGCCATCGCCTTCTTCAACAAACCCTATACGACAGATATGTTTTTGCAGAACTCGTTTAGGGCGCCTATTGGGATCCCTGATAGCATGTTGCCAGGACAGTGGCGAAATGCATTGAGATTCAGATAGAGAGAAGGCGACAAGAAGTGATTGAGCGCAACGTTGCGCCGATAGTTTTGAGCCGAATCAAGTGGTATAATAGAAAGCAAAGAAATAAGGCTTGAAATGACAGGCGATGAATGCAATGGTCTGAATGGTGATCGGGAGAAACGTGTCTCAACGAGTAGCCTGTTAGTAGCCAGCTACTACTAGCAGAGCAATACCGTGTGGCCAAATGCTGTATCTATTTATCTCTGAGCTAAACGTATGTATTTTGGGGAAATCTGTGAAAATCGATCTGATCCATAGGCTGCCTTTGGAAATGTTCACAATCTTTATTAAGTTACTGTAATTCTAGTGTTGGTAGGCATAGTGTCATTGCATATGTTCAAAATCTTTTCTAAGTTACTGTAGTTCTAGTGTCGGTGGTTATCCTTTAACCGTACTACCGCGCCAGATAGTTCAGCGCAAGTCTCCTGGAAGTCCCTGTGCTGACCAGCAAAGTTTTGACTCCATCGAGGGCCATGTCGCGAAGGAGGTATTCAACGACTAGTTCTGTCATTGGAGTGGAGCAGATAGCACTGCGTTGCGTCTTGGTAGCGATAAGGAAGACAACCTCGTCCCAGATCGTGTACCTGAATTGTTCGTACAATTCAGTTGCCGAAAGCCGTTGGCTTTCGGTTGCGTCAAAACTCCATAGCATAAATTTGAGGCCGAGGACGCCAATGGAGTCCAACAGGAGTTGCTTGTCGGCGCTGTTGTCGATTGGGAAATCTTCCATGTGGGTTCCCGAGGTGTAAAAGCCGAGGAACATGAATCGTCCGCACCAGCCAATGGCGCTTCGGAATGCATAGTTGATGAAGGCTTCGTCTTTTCCTCCTTCTCGTAGACCGCTAGCATATTCTTCCCAAATGAATCCTAGCTTGCTGAAAAGGTCAATGGTAGCGTTCTGGTTTCCTTGAAGAGCATGCGCCAATGCACAGCACAATGGAAATGGAAAGAACGTGCCCAGGTCTCTTCCAATGGGACCCGCAAATGCCATTTCCCAGTCGACGACCGAAAAAGCGCCGGTCGGACCAAAGGAACCGTTGTTGGTTGTTGTTTGTTCCACCAAAATATTCTTGACGTGAAGATCCGAATGGACGAGACAATCCCTTGTATTTTCATAGTGATATTGAATGGTATCGACCAGGTCTTTGCAACGTTGCCTTCCCAACTCGTGGACCAGTTTGGCAGCACGGCTGTCGTCAGCCGTGTCGTCCAGCATGGCAATCAATTTGTTTTGAAGTGTGTCAAATGTCGACAACATGGTTTTGCGAATTCCAGTATTAAAGTTGGGATCAAATTCCATACAATGAAGCTTGGCCATGGATCGAGCCAACTTGGAGCAGATTCGAGGGTCCAAGGTCCCATCCATGACAACTTGACGAGCGAGTTGTTCATCATTGTCACACCATTCGGTCACCAGCACCATTTTGTCGTCGACGGGTTCACACAAGTAGGGTGTGGGGACACAGCCTGGAGCAACCTGGGCAAATGTTTTCATCATTTCAAATTCATTCTTGGTGCGTTGGACATCGTAGTTGGAAGTAGCATTTGGATTCCATAGAGCAAATGGGAAGCAGAGTTTGGCAAAGAGGACGATATCGTCGTCTTCTTGTTGGTTGGAGTTGTGTTCCATACACACTTTATAGGAATAGTTTGTGAGTCCACCGGTCAGGGGCATTACTTGGAGAGACGCGCCTCGTTCTAGACCGTCACGGATTTGACGAAAGCATTGAAAGTCATTGGCGAGGCGAGAGCAGTTTTCTTCGATGCAGTGTACGACATGGATACCTTGGGCATGTTGTCCTTGTTCTTCTTGGCGGCTCCGGTTGTTGTTCGTTGGGATCATAGTCTTTGATTAGTAGTATTGTTCGGGGTTTGTTTGTTTTGCATTCCGTATTGTTTTTGTGAGCATATTATGAGGCTTCTCTAGAAACTATTGAAGTTAAAGTACGTACCGCATTGATTACAGAGAATTTTAGTTGCCTGGACCGGGTCGGAAGATGAACAGGCAAACAGGCACGTTCGGGTTGTGGCTTTGCGAAAACTTTTCTCAGCGGTTACAAGATAAACAGCAATGAGAACCATGACCAAAACCCCATGACTCAACTGCTGTAAACAAGAAGATTCATGGCTACTAGCTACCGAATGAATGACCGTCCCTTCTTTGTGGCTTGGCTGGGACTTCGCTTCCTCACGATCACTCCATGCACGTGATTCTCACGGAGTTGTTTTGAGAACAACCATGAAACGAACGAGCCACACTTACGGGGTTCTCATTTGCATCGAGATCGCAATTGTTTCCTGTTGTTTTCTCGTGTTGTTTTGGGAACCAACAAAACAATGGTTCGGCGCACGTCATTTCTGTCTCACACTTGCTCCAGCTAACCCCAGCTATTACCTACTGTGGCAGAGACATCAGATCATTGGCATGATAAGACCATGGTAGCCATGAAGGATGTTAAGCCAGCTTACATTTGGGCTTATTTTTTTTCTTGTTTTAGCTTTGTTTGGCTAGAGTGTTTCAGTCATTTTTTGCATTTTGCAGATTGGTTCAATTCTCATTTCGCACTTCTTTGACTCTGGCAGCTGCGTGAAAAGACAGCATGTTCATTTCAATGCAAGTTCCAAATAACAACAGGATGCTCAACAACATTGGTTCCAACAAAAGCACAAGCTTTCAATCAAATGTGACTTTTCAAATGAACTTGCATTGGCAATGTGTCAGTGGAGTCACAATGGACAAATGATCATAGAGTTTGTGTTTTTTCTTAAACCAAGAAGCAAATTACCCAAATGATAAACAGTTGCAATATGTCACATACAAAACATCTCCCAAGCTCTTTGCAATGGCATCAACTGCAGATGATCACCAATGAGCTTTGCTCACACATCATCTTTGATGACTGCAAAGATTGGAAAACATGGAATGACTTTGCTAATTTTTGAAGCAATCTTAAGATCCATTAATGCTCCTTAACATGGTGACAATTAATGAACATGTTTAGCGATGAAACTTAGAGAAAAGCAACCACATCGCACGACAAGAATGCAAGAAAAAAGGGGGAATGAAATTTTGCAACCATGGGATCAAAAGATCTAACAAGGATCAAATGGACCCACAGTTACTCCCATGCAAATGCTACTACTAGTAGATCCAATGTAGCACATCATGCAATGGCAGGCATGTTGTTTGGTCAGGATGCCACCAGTCTTGGTAGCTATTACAAGTGCCATTGCCCAATGAGTAGACAAAAAAACTCATAACCCATTCCAGTTTAGGGTCCGTGTTTACTGCTACGACAACCACGCGGCGGCGGAGTGTGATCATCTCGGCAGCCGGTCGAATTAAGCTTTGGTGTTCTACTTAGCTACTAGCTAGACCTAGCTAGTATTGTATTGCGCTGGTTACCTTGCGTTCGAATTGGGACTACAGTATCCAATCCATTCGGCTACGCCAACGGCAATCCAATCTTTAGAAAATGATGTTATCTCAGGTATGCAAAATATCATCCCGAGTGGCGAGGAAGCGTCTGTTGACGAGTCCATGGCCACAATGCCTTGTTAACAACAGTCAAGGGTGCATCTCCCTCTTTCACACGTCTCCATCGTTGAGGCAAGAGGCAGAGCAAGCTGCCCCTGCCAGACGAAAGAAGCACGAACTTTCAGAAGAATCTAAGGAAAAGATAGAGAGAATTTTTCAAAAGATTTTATACCTAGACGCGATCGAGGTCCATTTAGGTGAGCGACAGAAGTGTCAAGTCGAACTACACTTCCATCAGAATTCTAAAAAAAAAATTGTGTTTCTTCTTACTCTCTTATTTTTGCAGTAACTGAGCTAATCAACCAAAAAATGGGCTTGATATTGACTCCCCAAGAGCGGGTAGCTCTACAAAAAGTTGTCGATGGGCAAAAAGTAGGCGGAGGAGGAGGCGCATCTGCCGATGCTGGTGCTGAAGTAAAAGAGGAAGGTCCTAAAACGTTCGACCTTAAGTTAGCAGGTTTTGATGCCAAAAGTAAGATCAAAGTTATCAAGGAAGTTCGGGCTATTTGCAATTTGGGCTTAAAAGAAGCAAAGGAACTGGTGGAGTCTGCTCCCAAAGTACTTCAGAAAGACCTTAAACCAGAGCAGGCTGAAGAATTGAAGAAAAAACTAGAAGAAGTCGGGGCTCAAATAGAGCTGGTTTGATTGGATCCTGGCGTGATCAATTTTCGCGGGCTAGAGAGAGTATGCTATTTGTTCATCATCCAGAGACGACACGGACTCCACCCGGCATGGAGTACGGATTTGTCGTCCCGGCTCTGCCTCTACGACATCAGCCGTCAAGTGTCACTGCGCTATATACGGTAGTAGAAACTTCTTCACAACAAGTATTTTCCATGCTCTTCTATGTAGTGATTACGCTGAATAATTTCATTACAGTAGCCCTAAAAGCATGACATTCTTTATTATGTATTGTGGAATGGCTTCATAGTGTAGCACAATGATATAGCAGCCATCGCCGTTTAATCGTCGCCAATCAGATCAATCAATTCTTGTTCCTTTCCGGGCAATCCAACCATTTCGACATCAAAGATAATCGTGGCATCCGACGGAATCCTAGGTTTGCCGGCCGAAGCGGGACGACCCTTGGGGCCAAAAGCAAGGCTTCCCTGTTTGTTTCGAAATGGATTCAATTGAGAATTCCAAGTGGAGGGTTAGTGGCACTAAACAATAAGTGGAATTTACGTCTCAACCAGTAATAGAATGCCCTATTAAAAGGTGATGCCCGACAAACGTTTCATAGCTGCAACATGTACTCACTGGAACGGTCAATTCCCATCGATCCCCAACCCGCATTAAGGGGAGAGTCGATTCGACACCTTTGAGCAGACCACCACTGCCAACGCGGGTGTAGTATGGTTCAGGGGTCTCAAAAATATCATCAATCTTATTCGATCCGGCAAAAGCGGCAAAGCGAATGGCACACAATTCTCCGATTTCAGGCTTGGGTCCATTTCCTTGCTTTTTCACAATGTACTTGACCCCACTTGGAAGTGTCACTTCTTCGGCTGCAAAGGCAGCTCCTGGGAACAAGCCACTCAACACAGCACTTCCACCCACGGCAACGGCCATGGACTTCAAAAAGTCATCACGGGCTACCGGTGTCGCTTTTAATGACGTAGTAGTACTGCGAACATTTGTTGGATGGCTGAAAGAAGCCGCTGATGCCAGCAACGTGCACAAACACAGGAGGGTAGACTTTGTTACAAACATTTTCAAGACCCGTAGGAGGAAATTATAAAGTAATCTGCTTAAACAAATTCCGATCAGCTACTGTTTGTTTTGCTGTCCTAAGTGATTCAATCCCAGCACGGCAAGTACCTAGTTGGTCGGGTGACACAGGAAGGGTTGCCAACAACGATGCTTGACACAGTAAAGATACCTGTGCATGGGCATACTAGCTAGTACTGCATAGTACCAATAACCACTGCCCCAGTGCCAATTGCATGCAATGATGATGTGTCACTCTATCGGTGTATCTTTTTAGGAGGGTGAGTGAGTGTGGTTCAGCAATCATAAAATACCACGTACTTACTCGCGACTCGACTGGTGCCGCAAACAATCGTTTTTGAGCCGATGTGCGTGCCAAATTTACTATATTCAATAGTGTTCAGGCTTTTCTTCAACGGCTCAACAAACCTGTCGAGTAGGTTATTCCACGATGGTCAGACGGTGAGGGACGCACTCTGGTCCCATACAGACGCGCCGGTTACAGACGACAGAGCTGCTAGGCTACTATGTGCAGGATGTGGATACCTAGCGGGTTGATCTAATCCTAGATCCAGATCTAGGATGCAAGGAGGCAAATGAGTCTGCCTTGTGAGGCAGACAGACAAGCTGTTGCGGGGACGAACTGAGCCGCAACAGGCAACAGAACCAAGCGGGTTTAGCTTGGAGGAATCGAAGTAGAGATGAGGCAAAGTCAATACACTTTGCTCACAATCCAGAAGATAAGAATGTAGGAAACGTTCTGTGTAGCAAACTCAACAACACGGACAGCAGTGACTGTCATTAGAGCAATGCGACCAAGTGCACGACCTGAGAGGAAGGACTTCACAACACGTTTTAAAACGATAGCTATCGAAGCCTCCCTAGTTGTATAGCATTGATCAAAGATGATGGAGACCGAAGAAGAGTACTCAAGCAAAGTCGGAACAAGGGTTCCAACTTTTGATGGAGATGAGGCCAAGTGACCTTTCCACAAGAAGAAGCCAGAATCACACCTAGCATGAAGTGGATTGTCTGAGCTACTCACAAAGAAAGTGGGTAACGCTGTGGAAAGTGATGACTATGTCGCTCCTTCAGGAACGAGCAATGAAGATGTAGCGGAGGTGAAACGAATCCAAACTTGAAAGATGAACCAAAAGGCAGCTGGCATCTTATTGAATTCTATCCTCACAGATGCAGAGAAAGGTCAGTCGGTGTTCTGCCTTATTGAAAAGTTCCACAATGCCAAAGTGGGGTATGCCGGTGGACAATTTTATAAGGAATGGACAGCCATGACCACAAGAGACGAAGAAGTTGAATCAAAATCAAGCGCGGAGTTGAAAGAAGAGCATTGCTGCGCGAAGATGAGAGACGATCAACAACCTAGCTTGTTTGTTGCACAATTGGAACGATTGAAAATCAAAATGAAAGAGAAGAACCATGACATCAGTGAAGAAGACTTTGTTCATGTGAGATGGTGCGATCTTTGTTATCACTTGTTGTTTGAGTTGATATCGCGTTTCTAACATGGTGTTTGTGTGGTAACCCCAGCCTTATTTTTCGCTTTCTGAATGAAAATGTCAACAAGACATAATGTGATGTCATCTATAGGCCTACACTGTACAACATACCAGCTGTGTGGCATTACACGAGAACCACTCATCAAACGAATGTGATTCCCACAACCTCCAGACTAAAGGATAAGAAGCACTAGTAAGGCCGAAGCTATCCGCACACGTAACACAGATAACAGAATCCAACTAGCCAATCAGAACCCTCCATTTAACATCCGGGTAACTCTATGCATCTCGTGGTGTACAGGATCCAAGCACCAATTCCGTGCTGCACGAGATCTTCTGCTTCGGAAGAAAAACAGCACCTAGCTAATTACTCGATAGGTTGTTTGTTTTTCTGGCGAAATAGATTCTCCTTGTTTCAATCCATCCATCTATCTGCGATCGATCGCTAGCTAGCTAGAGTAGTGACTGTAGCAGCGACAATGGATACGTTGCAGGACGAGCTTCAACGTGCTAGTTTGGAAGATCATTCCTTAGATAGTTTACTTGAACTGCAGCGTCTGGAACGTGATGGAAGGCCAAACTCCACATTGCAATGTTTGGGTCCTGATGGTCGCTTAGATCCTGAGTTGCATGCTCAGTTCTTGGCCAAAGAGGAAGAACTGGAAGAGGCCGAACGCAATAATTTTCAGGCTTTAATCGATGCATTGGAATGGGAAGAAGAAGGACGATGGCAGGCCAATAGACCACGAAAGAAGGCCCGTTCTCGTCGAAGATTCAAGAACCTGCGTCCACATTATTTTGATGATAATGGGACATTGAAGTTTCTGAAACCACGAGAGACTGTGTGGTATGCTGTGTACTGCAAGAACGATCGTGATCAACCACCACATTCCAAACTGTTTACCAAGTTTCAGAGAAGATTTCGAATGCCGTTTGTCCAGTTTCGAGACCTTTTATCTGAAGTGCAGCAACACGAACTGTTCTCTAGGTGGAATCGATGTGATGCAACTGGATCTCCGCCATCTCCTATTGGCCTTCTTTTACTGGGAAGTTTGCGTTACCTCGGACGAGGCTTAACTTTCGATGATCTTGAGGAGTACACAGCAATCGATGAGGAAACACACCGGCAATTCTTTCACGTTTTCATCAAATTTGGTGAAAGCGTTCTTTTCCCTCGATATGTGGTTATGCCCCGCACGGCCATTGACTTTCACACACATAGAGCCGAATTCACTCAAGGTGGTCTTTGGGGTTGTGGGTACTCGTCTGATGCCACCAACGTTGTTATGTGGAGATGTGAACACAATTTGAAACAGGCCAACACTGGATTTAAGAGTGCACACCCAACTCGCTCCTACAACATGTGTGTTAACCACCGAGGTAGAATCCTTCATTCTACACGGGGACATCCTTCTCGGTGGAATGATAAGACTCTGGCTTGGTTCGATGACTTTCTGTGCGGTGTACATAAGGGGACGTTGCTTCAAGACAACACGTTCGACTTGTTGTATTGGGAAGGAACACCCGGCAAATCAACAATTCTTCGGCAAACATGTCGAGGTGCCTGGGGATTGGTTGACAATGGATACCATCGGTGGACAAGTACACAAGCCCCTTCCAAAGTAAACGCCCTCATAATTGAACAACGTTTGTCTGACTGGATTGAGTCATTCAGAAAGGACGTGGAATGTGTGTTTGGTACATTGAAGGGACGCTTCAGGTGTCTCAAAACTGGGATACGGTTAGAAGGTTCGGTTGCTGCCGACCGAATTTGGCTGACATGCTGCGCACTTCATAATTGGCTGCTTGAAGTTGACGGTATGGATACTGAATGGGAAGGCGAATATGGCAATAATGATCCTGACGAATGTCGAAGGTGCGCTCCAATGGCTATCCGGCGTCTTACTAACCCTCAATTGTCAACGTTCGGAAGAAGAGAGCACGAAGTCTCGTCCATTGAGAATCTTCGAGTTTCCCGAAACTCTGACGACAACATCGATGCCGATGACGACTTAGTAACAGACATCAGAACGGATGACAATGGAGCTATCTTCGTGAACAGTTTATCCTACTTCGATTTCTGTGACCGGTTGATTAATCACTTCGATATTTTGCATCGGAACAATAAGCTTCGATGGCCGACACGGACAAGAAAGACTACAATGTAGAATTTGAAATTGTCGATTTTATTTCTTTACTTTAATTGCTTTATTGTTAATAAGTGTTATCTTGTTGTCCTAAAATTCTTCATTGCATTCTTGTAGCAACATCTTAACTGTATTTCGGATCGTTTAATTTCCTTCATCATCATCATCATCTTCACCATTGTTGTTGTTGTCGTCTCGGCTGTGGTCATCATCAAGAACACTTGTCGCCCCATCATGATCGTGGTTTGAAACTCGAACCTCTCTAGGGAGAGAACTGCGAGAACTGCTAGACGACCCAGTTCTCGTACTCAAGGTACCATCTTCGAATTCTCCGACCTGATCATAGAATGCCTTCAGCTGCGCGGGCTTCTTGCTCAAATGATCACGGAGTTCACTTTCGTATTCACGCTTGCGCTTTCTAATGTCAACAAGATCGGTCTCGAGCGACTCCTTCCAGCGAACAAGCTTCTCTTCTTCACCGGCATTGCAGCCTTCACGGGCCTCCTGAAGTTGAGCACAGACCATTTTGTACTCTTCCAAAGTGTGCATGGAATCCATAGTCAACCCAGTGAGAATTTCGCGTAAAGCTTTCACGTGATCGGAATATTCCGCTTGTGCGATCTTTGCTGCTGTCGCCTTGGCTGTAATAGAAACACCACGACAATAGGCTTCCGGAACAAAGCCACCAGTACCAGCCATCTGTTCGGCCTGTTTCTTTTTGGCGGCTTCTTCGCGAATTTGATTACGACTTCTTTTTTTTACTCCGTAGCCATCCACGGAGAAACATCCAAATGTCTCGCCGCTAAGTGGTTTGGGACCAAAAACGATGAAGACATAATAGCCGTGCCACATGTACGTAGCAGGCATGTTCTCTGCATCAACAGATGGTCGATTCCTACCGGCTACACCAGTAGGCTTGTTGCGACATCCTTTAAACTCAACGCACATTTTCTGACGAACATCCAACAACACATCCTCGAAGCCAGTTCCCGACGGATAATTATCATCATCATCCATAAAGGCCTTGTAGTGCTTAAGGGCGTGCTTGTAGTTGGCGATGACTACAAGAGCCTTGTCATATAAAATTCGACCAGTGATCGGATTGCCACGTTGAATGGCAATGTCTGCCCGAGTAAAGCCCGGGTCATGTAAAATAAAACGACCATTGCTTGCACAGTGAAAGTGCTCTTTCAGTTCCAACATGTAACCAACGGAAGCACGAAAGTTGTTGCCGGGACGGTTATTCTCAATGTCTGTCCGGTCAAACACACCTTCATAGAGTCCAGTTCCCTTAAGGAACAAATCAAGCACTGACATGTGAGATTCAGTTCCATGAAAACTCATGTAATGCTCGTGTTCCTGCTTGCTTGCTTTTTCACCGCCGGCTTTCTCCACCATGCAAATCTCACGGCAGTGGAGTGCCAGCAAGTTGCGCACTTCCTGAAGAATGTAGTCGGGGAGAGACATTGTCAAATCGATGGCAACAATGAACTGTTGTTACAGTTCAAGTAAACTGATGACATCTACTCGCATGCTTATCCATCGATCGATCGATGGATCTATCAACTGTCATTGGAATGTAATAGACACGAAACATCCAATGACACCATATCCCTAGCCTTTATTCCTGCAATCTGATTGGCTAATCACATGCTGTATTCCGTGTAAAAGATTGACGCGAAGCCCACGGAGTACAGAATTAACCCCAATTCTGTATTCTGTGATCCGTGTAGGGATAGGATCAGCCTAACCCGCCCTCCACGTAATACAGTATTGCATTTTACAGTCCAAGAGGAAACCCATACTGTGTTACTATCTTGTATTGTAGCAGCTCTTGCTTGTACAGTAGCACAGCGAACGTCCAAGGAAGAAGACAAAAGAAATCATTGAAATCATTGCTTCATTATTCTGCTCTCGCCAACGAAAACTACCTACCTTTGTTTTCCCTTCAAAACCAAAATGACGACAGCATCATCATCGCCACTACGAAAACTCCTGTTGGGAGTCTTTCATTTGATTTGTTTGTCCGTGTACATGATTCCCATACTCCAACACACGTTTACGACGCAACAAAAACACATAAACGATCTCAATCGCGTAGCAGTACTGGATGAATCTCACATCATGTCGGAGGGCAACCTGGATATTAATGGGCCCGACGTACCACTGAAAACCATCTTTACCAATGACTATTGGGGACGGCCCATGAATTCCCCGTCGAGTCACAAGAGTTGGCGACCCTTGACGGTTCTTTCCTTTCGTTGGCTGCGACCTTCCAAAAATATTCCTGCGGGATATCAACTCTTGGTTCATCGACTTTTCAATATTATTACCCATGCCGCCATTTCCGAACTTGTGGGAGGATTGGCCGTGGAACTTGTCAAGGGGTTTTTGCCACTTTCAGCATCTTCGTCGTCATCCGTGGACAACTACATTACGCTATTATTTGTCATTACCAAGGCACTCTTTGTCTTGCACCCGACCCACGTTGAAGTGACAGCCAATGCTGCCAATCGACCGCACCTGTTGGGAGCCATGTGTGCTGTCTTGCTTTCCAATCCCAGTCTTCCGTGGGGCATGTTTTTGCTGGCGTTGATCAGTGGTTATTTGACCAGTGAAACGTTTCTGTTCACGTTACCATCCATAGTGGTGACAATGGCATTTATTATACTGTCCAATCTACTCTATGAAAGACGACTACGACAACAGCAGCAGCAGCAAGAAGAGGCTTCAAAAAGCCACAACAGACAGCCACGACTTGCAAAGAGTGAAAGTGACGACACCAAAGACAATGAAGAGGACGATGAAGAGGACAGTAGCCAAAGTGATGAAAATTCACAATGGTCCTTATTGTTTTCTTTGATAGTGGCTATCTTGCCTCGTTTTATTATTCTCTTCATATCTGCATTTTGCTATTTTGGTGGCCGATTTTACATGGACTGGCTTTCCATCCCTGAGGGCTTGATTCGGCCAGCAGAAAATCCGTTTTATCGCCTAGAAGGGTACACTCGGCTCCGAAGCTACGTCTTTGTTTTGGCAGTTCACATTGCCAAATCGTGGGGTTTGGATTTTATCGGTTTTTCACATGAATATGGCCACGCCTGTGTCTTACCCGTCACGAGTTGGGATGATACTCGCTTTACGGGAACCGTCGGAGCTGCTGGGGTGTTGGCCGTTGGTGTCTTGGTGGGAATTTTCGCGACCTACCGAACAAAACCGCTGGTTTCAGTCCTGATAATCCTACAATTGGCTTGGATGGTGACTCTCTTTCCTGTTTCGGGAATTGTCAAAGTGGGTACCTTTATTTCGGATCGAATCGTGGTGGCGTCGACCGTGTCCACCTGTATTGTGCTGGGGGTATTCTTCACATCCTTAATTCTCCCTCTTTCAAATGAGGAAGAGGAAGACGACGATGAAACGCTGAGTTCGACAACAAGCGCAACTACTTCATCAAGTGCTACAAAAGTAAAACAAAAAATCAGACGCACTCCATTCTATTCCAGCTATGCACCGATGGTGGTAGCAGCCATTTTAGGTTATCAGTGGCTTGTCATTCACAAACGTACCATGGATTGGATGGGCTGGATCCCTCTTTTGACGAGCGCGCTCAAGACATGTCCACGATTTGCCAAGGCTCATTTGGAATTCTCCAAAATCACCAACGGGCTCTACAAAGAGGAATTCAATCTCACCAAGAGTCGATGGCATGTGGAACAGGCTGAAAAGTTTGATCCCTTTTTCTGCGACGTCCATCAACAATATGCTCAAATTGCTATCCAACAAAACAGCCATTTGGAGTTTGAACATCGACTGAGCAAAGCCGTCACTTGTACGTTTACTTCCAGCGGATCCGCTGATTTGTGGCAACGGTATTGGAAAATGACATTGGATCCGCAACAAAACCAACAAAACCCGATGATGTTGCAGCAAGCACAACAACGGTACCAAGAATATATGAAAGACATTCAAAAGGCAATTGATGCCGAGGCCAAAAAGCAAGAAGAGGAAGAACGAATGCAGTCACAAAAGAAGAAATCGCCTTTCTTCTGGGATCATTTGAAGAAATCCGGCAATCCGGAGCTGTGATTTTTGGACGATATTATCAGGGTGAAAGCGGTCTTTATGACTTCGCACAACTAGACAACCCTGGCCTAGCAGTCTGGCTCCTACTTTAGCTATTATTACTGACGTGGTATTCAATTATCAATTTGCAATTAGCTGAGATGTATAGAAGATATTAGTTGACGAAGACATATGCTTTGGCAAGCATGGTGTGAACAAACATCTGACTCGTTCTGACCACGTCCTGTAG
>Ga0163149_10002748_pt1 | contig 20748 bp, 18 predicted proteins | sample OliLakLV19MP5G1_FD_148604 | JGI IMG/M metagenome (GOLD analysis project Ga0163149, IMG submission 148604) | Freshwater microbial mat bacterial communities from Lake Vanda, McMurdo Dry Valleys, Antarctica - Oligotrophic Lake LV.19.MP5.G1 | ecosystem: Environmental > Aquatic > Freshwater > Lake >...
GGCTAATGCTCTGGAAATAAATAGAAAATAATTTATTTTTGTTGGTCCTCACAGTGCTTCCAGTTTAGACAAATGGGGCACTGCCATGTCAGATTGGATCCAGCTTCCAAGCAGCTGTGTGCTGTTGTGCTACCTGTCGGCAAGTGCGAGTGCCAGGTGATCCCGATGGGATTGTGCAATAGCCCTGACATTTTCCAAGAGAAGACGAGTGAGCTAATGGATGGACTAGCATTTGTCCAGACTCACATTGATGACCTTCTATGTCTAACAAAAGGCACATTCAGTGATCATCTCGAAAAGGTAGAACTTGTTCCACAGAGACTGCAGAAAGCAGGACTTAAGGTCAACGTTACGAAATCATTCTTTGTGCGTTCTCAACTGGAATGCTCAGGGTGCAGGATTACCCGCACGGGAATTAAGCCTGTGTGTGATAAGGTGAAAGCGGTCTTAAAGATTGCTGAACCTAAGACTCAAAAAGAACTTCGATCTTTTATTGGCGTGGTAAATTACCACAGAGACATGTGGGTTAGACGGTCCCATGCACTAGCACCTTTGGCTGCACTGACGTCCAAAACAAACAAGTGGAAATGGGAACCACAACACCAGAAGGCATTTGCGATGGCCAAAAGGATCATTGCAAAGGAGACGCTATTAGCCTATCCCAATTTCAACAAGCCCTTTCAAATCCACACCGATGCCAGTCACTGTCAATTAGGGGCTGCAGCATCACAGGAAGGAAAGCTGATAGCTTTCTACAGCCGCAAGTTGAACCCAGCGCAAACGCGGTGCACAACTGCAGAAAGAGAACGCAAAGGAGACAATGGTAGCCTATCCTAATTTAATGAGCCCTTTCAAATCCACACCGATGCCAGTCACTGTCAATTATGGGCTGTAGCATCACAAGAAGGAAAGCCGATGGCTTTCTACAGCCGTGAGTTGAACCCAGTGCAAACGCGGCACACGACTACGGAAAGAGAACTACTAAGCATAGTAGAGACTCTCAAGGAATATCGGAATGCACTCCTTGGACAACAAATCGAAGTGTTCACTGATCACAAGAATCTAGTGCACAAGCATTTCAATGCGGATCGAGTTATGCGTTGGCAACTCCTCCTAGAAGAGTTCGGTCCTAAGCTGACGCATGTCAAGGAACATCGGAATGCACTCCTTGGACAACAAATCGAAGTGTTCACTGATCACAAGAATCTAGTGCACAAGCATTTCAATGCGGAGCGAGTTATGCGTTGGCAACTCCTCCTAGAAGAGTTTGGTCCTAAGCTGACGCATGTCAAGGGCGCGAACAATGTCGTCGCTGATGCTCTCAGCAGACTTGAAACAGCAGAAGAAGAACTCTCTGCTGAAGCATTCGCAAATGAACTAGCGAATGAGGAAGAAGACTTTCCAACAGGATGTCCTCTCTCCTACAAAGAAATAGCCTTCCGTCAAAAGAAAGACAGAGCGCTGCAAAACAAGTTCAGGACGCAACCCAAACTACATGTTAAGAAGCCGTGCGCTTTCTCAGATAGCACGTGCAAGCTCATTGCTAAGAACGATAAGATTTGCGTTCCTAAGTCGCTACAACATGAGTGTGCTGAATGGTGTCACTTAACGTCAATGCATCCTGGTGAGCAAAGACTTGAACTCACCATAGCACAGCACTGCACATGGATTGGCCTCAAACCCACATGTGTGCATTTCTGCAAGAACTGCGGGAACTGCGCAGCAAGCAAAGAGCGTGACCAAAAGATAGGTCTGCTTCCACCTAAGCCCACTCCAGAAATTATTCCGTGGCACACACTGTGCATTGACCTAGTAGGACCATACAAATTCGAAGACGAAAAGAAACCCGAAACACACATTGAACTTCATTGCATGACAATGGTAGATCCTGCAACAGGATTCTTCGAAATAGTCGAAATCGGTCAGAAGACCGCCGATGTAATAGCCAACTGGTTGGAAATCCACTGGCTTACCCAATGTCCATGGCCTACAGAAATAACTATGGATGAGGGAAGAGAATTCGCTAGAGAAGTCAGCGAGACTCTTCAAAACGAACACGGTGTTAAACGGAAGATCATCACCAGTCGTAATCCACAATCGAACTCCATGATTGAAAGATGTCACAAGACACTTCACAACATGATTCGCAGTGCACAAATCAAGGACAAACGAGACCTGGATTCTCTTCTTGGTTTCAAAGGCGTTCTGGCGGCATGTCGGAAAGCTATGAATTCCACAGTGCACACTGCTGCACGCGCCACGCCTGCACAGTTGGTGTTCGGCCATGACGCAATGTTGAATGCCACATTCCAAACAGATTGGCAATTCATTCGTGAACGAAAGCAGAGGCTTATCATTCAGAACAACAAGCGTGAAAACGCTAAACGCAAGCCACATGCGCACAACGTAGGCGATGTGGTAGCAGTCAAAGCTGGCAAAGGACGCACGCATGGCTCAAATCCACACTTGGATCCCATGAGGATTACACAAGCACATGACAACGACACTGTCAAGCTCGTTAAGGTCGCCGATGACAACGGCGGAGCGGTCTCTCAGACCTGGAACATCCGGAACATTGAACCGCGCATGGCTTGATCACCCATGTGCAATTGTCCGTGGCATCGCAAGACTGTGACCACGTGATTCAAAAAGCTCTAGAGCGACTACAAGTCTTGCGTTCCAAGCCTTCTGCTAGCATCTCTCACTTCACCTATTGACCATTGTCATTGGGGAGAATGCAAGACCCAAATTTGCCTACAATTTGGCTATGCACAGAGCATCCTCATACGGGACTCACAGGGTCGTGACTCATTCACGGAAGATGCGCTTCTCAGCATGTCCGACTAGTTGCTACTAGTCCTAACACTCAACAACAGCGAAGAACATTGCTTAAGAGAACAATGAACCATCGTCAGAGACGCTGGTCTACATGTCGCAATGGCTATGTCTTTTAGACCGTTACAATCAGAACACGCGATTAGCTTTAACACGAGCTGTCGGCATTGTCAAAGTCATAGCAAAGCCTATGACTGGCACGCCAATTCTTCACGTAGAACCATCGTCGAACACAGCAGAGAGAGGATTGCGCCAAGGGATCTTGAGCCGAACCTCTCTCAAATGTTACATTTAGTTTAGTTCATTTCTAAGTTTATGCTTTTCATTTACAAACAACTCAAAAGGCCTGTAGCTTTTAGCGTAGTGCACTCTCAAGCCATCAGGTTAGATGACACAGTTGACATCAATTAGCTGCTAACATCTGCAACCATCTGTGACGCTAGTTAGCTACAGATGGCAGGTGCTGGAGTTGCATTCTGATCTTAACAAAGTTGCAAAAGACATCAAATGATGTCACAATGTTTTGTTTCAGCACAGAGAGCTGTTGCTACCTGTAAGAACACTTCTGTTTCGTGACACTAACACATTCACTTAACAATTGTCATTTGTCTACACCTAGAACAATCTCAAAGCCTGGGTTGCCAGAGATGTTAGACAATGGAGCAAGACACAAGTCACAGGCAAGCTCCAAGAGACATCCAATCACGTTGCACTGCTTTGTGTCAAGCCTGCTCTTTCCTTGAAAATTCAAAGCTTCAATCATTTTGTTTGTCTTGTCATCCAAATGAAAGATGCCTTTGTTCTCAACATCCTTTAGCATGTTTTCCTTCTTCAATTTGTTGTGGCCAACACCAACACATTGCTGAAGATTTTCAAAGGTTCCCAATCTTGCTCTGCCATCATGAAGATTCACAGATCTTGAGTGACAGGAGCTGCGGAACTTGGAATTCTGACTGCTTGATTTCTTTAGCAATGACTCATTCAAATGCTCCTTCTGTCTCTTTTCAAAGTCAGAACCAACAGCATTTCCACTTCTAATCCACAATCTCTTGTTTGCATCATAACACAGATGACAACCTTCCAATGCCTTTCCATGTGGAGATGTGGCTTTCTTGAAAACTGAAGGATCTGCCAGCAAACAATCACCTCCCTTCAGGCAAGAGAGGTCTGTTTTCACATGACCAAACAGCACCATGATTGCAGACAGTTGGGGTGGACATTTGCCTGCCCACATCATGCTCCTCTTTGCTTGAGGAGCTGACATTGTAACCTCAATGGAGCGCTTGTTTGTGATGTCACCAAGGGGAGAGCTCTGCTGCAATGTCTTGTTGCGAGAGTGGACACAATCAAGAGCTGGAATTGGATCCAACTTTTTCACTTCAGTTGAAATGCCATTGCAAGAGGAAGAAATGGTTTCCTTGAGGGCTTTCAGAGCTGTGACAACTTTTGATCTGTAGGACTTTGTGAACTTTTCTTCAGGGTTGGATATAATTTTAACAGCTTCATCAACAGCAGAACCAGAGCCCTTCAAAACAATGCCATTTGCACCCTTCATGAGACTGTTGGTTGCATCTCTGATTCCCAGAGCAGCTGCAAGCTTGCAGTCATCCTTGGTGGTGTCTCTTGGGGAGCTCATTGTTCTAAATTCAAACTAAAGTTATCACTTTTGTAAAATGATTTTATGAAAAGAGAATGAGAGTTGGCCGAGATCGAGAGATTAGGTTACCAACATGGAACAGCTACAGCTTCGTTGCTTGTCGCTGCTGGAAGCTCGGGTGCAGACGAAGAAGCATACGCTGCCTCGGTTTTACTTAAATTGGATGCAGTTGATATCAGCAGCAATTCTTGGGGCCCAAACACATGCATGCAGCGATTGGCCAGTGATCGCCGCTTGCAGCAGTGTAGTTTCAAAAGCCTAGACGCCAGTGCTCCCTGCGAAGTTTGTGGAAACTCCATCGATCTGAACAATCAGCAATGCTTAGAAGCCATTAAGGCGCACTGCATTACTTATTTTACTATTGACGAAGCTGCTTGCACGGATTATTTTGATGCTTATGCGATATGCAAGTATGACGCTCTGTCCGAAGAGTACAGTCAACAACTGGCCACCGCCGTTACCAAAGGTCGATCCGGCAAAGGAATTGTGGTTGGCAAGTCCCTTTTGTGATTGATGTTTCTTGTCTGATCGATGACTACCAGATATCTAACCGTGGGCACGATTTTTGCTCTCAATAGTCACATCCTTAGGTTTTAATGCTGTCCTTCGTAGTCGTCGCTGCTGCTGTTTCTGTGAATTGGGTTTACAGGATTTGATTCTACACTTATATCCTCTTCCTTTGCCATCATAGTCAAGCAACACCGATTGTTTCGGGAGTTGTAGCCCTTATGCTTGAAGTGAAGCCCGATTTGACCTGGCGAGACGTCCAGGGGTCTTGGCTGCGTCTGCACAACAGAATGACCCAGAAAATGGATCCTGGACTACCAATACGGCCGGTTTCAAGCATTCTTATCTGTATGGTTTTGGTTTGGTTGATGCTGCAGCTGCGGTTGACTTGTCACGCAACTGGACGGTCCAGAGCAGCAAATCACGGTGGAATCTGGATCAGCCAATCTGACCATTCCAGATGACGCCGCCCAGACGGTAACATCGAGTGTCTCTGTTTCAGAAGAGTACTCTGATGTCATAATGGAATCTGTAGCTGTCCATCTGGACCTAAACCATGGATCCCGTGGCGATTTGCAGATCGACCTTGTTTCTCCCTCTGGCACTATTAGCCGATTGGCGCGAGCGGAGCGTCCGGAGAATACTCAGCTGTCTGAGGGCGAAACTTGGACGCTCTCGACCGTCCGCAACTGGGGAGAAGCCCCTGTAGGCGAATGGCGTCTGGAGATTTCGGACATGAAGGAAGGTGACATGGGCAACTGCACTAACTTTGCGTTTTTCCACGCGCAGTTTATTGAAGGACAGGGTACCGTTGTTTTAACTTGCGATGTAGTAGATGCCAACGAATTGTGTGTCAATGGCGCAGTGCGTCCTGGAATTACAGGCTTGGATGAAGTCTCTTCCACGGTTGACTTTGGCGATGGACTAATCCCAGTCCTGGATGCCTGCTGTACTTGCGGCGGAGGACAAAAAATAGTCCTCCCCGAAATAAATGCGCTCAAATCATGGCGAATGAAATTTTACGGGCACATCCCAATCACAGAAGCTGGGGTTGCATCCGGTGGCGGAAACGCAACCGGCGGAAACGCGACCGATGGTGTTGCCGTTGCACGCGCCATTCCGTCGAAATCAGCGGCACCAACTTCCAGCACTACTATGTTGAAATCTTCGTCGCCAGCTTCCGAACCCTCCACTGAGAGTCTGATGTCTCCAAGTGACTTTCCCTCCAATGCTGGAGTCCCTGGACAGCCGACTTTTTGCATGCACTCCTCTCTTGTGTCTTGTTTCTTTCATTTTCTGTACTAAATGGCTCTGTTTAGTGGCTAAAGAAATGTCTGTATGAGAAATGAACTATCAGGGAAGGCTCTGTCCTTTATGCCCGTGCCGCCGCCGTCGGAACAGGTTTGTTGTGCCTCCACCCTTGCATGGTAGATTCTAATTGAACTAGGACAAAATGTGGTTAAGTGATCAATGTTTACCATCCTTCCAGTCAATCGTTGCTCGCCACGCAGATGAACCGAAATGCAAGGGCCGTGCTGGACAGCACGCTTTAACTCCACTTTGTCGCAGAGTACAAGCGATCCGAAACGACAGTGAGTGTTGCTTAAAGTTGTGCTTCGATTGCCGCTACTCTAGTACGTGATCCGGTGAGTTGGGAAGAGGAAAGTACCAAATTACCAAGAGGAGAAAAATGAGAACTTTTTATTACGATGGAATGTATATAAATTTCTGACTAGGCTGGAGCCTAACCTTTGTGGTCGCTTTAGTTGCAATCTTCCGGTCATTAGAAAAAGCAAGCTTTACCTTGTGTGTCACTCATTCCAATGCAGACCAGATCCCTGGTGCTCTACAAGAGAACCAGTTAGTCCCGTCGGAAGGCTAATCTTTCACTCTAGTTTTTATGTAAATTGTTGCATTTTTTTTCTTAGGCAAAGCTATCAGCTTCGTCCTGGCCTTTTCCAAAGTCAGCGTCATCCAGATCTTTGCGTTTCTGCCGTAATCGTCGTGTGAACACCCCTTTCCTTACCACTGCAATGCAGCAAAGGACACCAAACAGAGCCATAGAAGTCCACAGAGTGACCACTATGATGGCCAGTATGGCCGATCCCCATGAAATTGAATCCCATTCGAACTTTACAAGGTAAATGATCGCTTCCAAAAAGCAATTGATTACAAAGGGAGACAGGGCCAGCACTAAGCAAACGTCCAATAGATATCGATAACATATACAACAGCAAGAAAATGGGGATGTCGTGTCTGGCATCAATGTGTTGGTGTAGGGAGCTTCGTCATTTGTATCTGCATCTGTATCATCATCCTCCGGTCGTGATCTTCGATGATGTCGTCCCATTGTATTTGTTTCTCTTCTTAAAAACGCTTGCTTCAACAGTTACAGCACTCTAAAGTGGCACCGTATGGTTGGGAGGTGTTCAGTGTAGATTTTCTGGTTAACGTTAACGTCGAAGCTAAATGGGTCCTCTCTTGATTCAGGTGCTACTCTAGCTACTTGCTAGTCTAATCAATCCACAATGCAGTCTTCAAATTAGGTGATAGTTGAAGTCTTTTGATAGACACACTATTGTAGTGGTGTTTTTTTCTCGTGTTCGAGAAGAGATTGAAAATGTGACATGGGTTGGGTCTGTAATTAACAGGCTTGTTTCCATAGGGTTCTCAAGCTGGCCCATGTCATTTTCCTAATTGCCTAATTTTTTTGTCGAATCAACGCAGATCATTTAAGACGGCCTCGCGTGGTTTGGTCCCTATCATTTTTTGAATCTTCAAGTCGGGAAGGTGCCCTTTAGACCAACACTTGACCCATTCCCCCCTCATGGGAGTAAACAGAATTGATGAAGCAACTAATTAGTTGTTGAAGCTACCTACAAAAAGGGTCAAATAATGATAAAACACTGGTGCATTTCTGAGTTGTTCCAATGCCATTTGCTAAGAATGGAGCCATCTTCAGTGAGTTGTTGACTTCAACATGATCTCATGTTCAGAAAAATGACGTTTTTGAAATCCAATTGGCCATTGGTAGCTCAAGAAGCAGCATGGTAGGTCCTTGTTTGCTCCACGGTGACAGTCTCATTTTGTTGTTGATTTTGAATTTGAATTTTATGACAAATTGATGCATGAGGAATCCGCTCAACGTTTGCAGTGCACACAGAGGGGGAAGACAGACCCTCAAAAGTGCATGAATGGATTCAAATCTCATCCATGGGTGTCCAGTGTGCAGTGTGCGTCTCGGACTGTGTTTGTCAAAAACCCAGACATTGCAATCACTGTGATGTTTGCATCGTGCAATGTGCAATTGCAACAAAACAATTCACATGCGGCATCATCATTTTGAGGTTGTAAAGACAGAGACAAAACAAATGCAGCTTGGACAAACCCAACAAAATCAAATGACAAGGCCATGGCATCACAACCTTTCTCATCTCAGTTTAGCTACAAAGAACCAATGACAACACACAAACATGTTCACAGCATAACCAGCTTGTTGTCATCTTTCAATGAGAACAAGTCCATACAAAATGACAAGTTGCCCTACTTTTGCAACAATGTGCCCTAGATTCCCTTCAGCTTTCCAGGAGTTTTGGTTGGCAACTTGGAGATGCAGGCATTGTCTGCATCAACTTCTTACATTTTGCATAGCTGCGTTGAGCTTGCTAGTTTATTTTTCAGTCTGGTGTGTCTTCTTCAGCTCAAACAATTTTCTTGGCTGGGTTAATTCCCTAAAGTGTGTGTGACTGCATGCCTTGAACAACCCATGCAGCGCAACATGCTGCACATTCCTTTGGAAATTTCAGCACACACTAGGCACATCAGGCACAAGAGCCACACCAGCCTGAATAAGCCAGGCAACAATCAGGAGTCCGGAGTTGATGGAAGCATTTGCGAACGCCGTTTCCTCGAAAAGGATTTTTAAGTGTGAACAAGCTTTCAAATCTCAAGAGGATAGTGATGAGGATGGCGATGATGCTCAAGAGGATAATGCTGCAGAAACCAGCCCTGAACGCAAAAAATTGGGTGGAAGCCGACCAACCAACCGGGCTTGCGAGGAAAGTGTATAATTCTTGGAAGAAAGGAGAAATGTGCGAGGCAACAGAAGAAGATTGGAAACTGCTTACAACCTGTTCTGGGAGGTCAAAGATTGTCTTCCATTGTTGGAAGAAAGGCATCTTGTTCAAATCAGCAGCTCGACGGTGACAGCAATCTTCTTCAGCGACTTCAAGACTGCCCAAGCCTCCCAATGGAGTTTCGTGAAACCCTCCCCTTCTCAAGAGTTTGTCGCTTTCATCCAAAGACATCAGGGTATTTTATGCTACTTTTTCAGAATGCACCGGTGACACAGGGAACCGCTTCCTCCAAGGATTCATCAAAACCAATCAACCTGTCAGCATGGAAACACTGATCGACTTGTTCGGTTCAGCAATTTGTAGTTCATGTCCTGACATGGATGAGATTTCTGTTTTGACGGAAATCCACATAAACAGTTTTGTTTATGAATTCGGTGATGTGAATTCAGTAAACTTCGAACAAAAGAGGGAAGAGATCAAATCGTTCAAGGTAGATTTTTGTGTGGTTTAACGTTAGAATCTGGAATTTTTGATGTTTTGGAATCTGGAATCTTGCCCGTTTGGCAATGCCGACATGTAGAATTCAGGAAGGTCTTCTTCTTTCATTAGAGCTGTTAAAGTTACCGCTTTACTAAAATGTGACATCGAACAACCGTTAAGAGAGCAGACCGAGCTCGTGCATTGAACCTCCAAACATGGACTCCTAAACGGGGTCCTGTTGCACTGCATGTGCAACATAAAATGCTTAGAGGAGGTCAGGATTTCGCTGGCCCTGCAGGCTCGGTGAATTAGTGTTCTTTGGAGTTCCATGGGAATTGCCCCCAACTAGTCAAGTGGGGTCTATCCAAATTTTATTGACAAAAGGGACTCAAAAGTGACTGAAAATGGCATGGTTGTGTGTGTGTGTGCTGCATGCATGTCACATAAAGGAAGGTGCCCCTGGGACAGTGTTGAATTAAAAAAAGGTGCCAGTGAGACAGTGCTCACATAAGAAAAGGTGCCAGTGAGACAGTGCTTAAACATGGAAAGGTGTGAGTCAGACAGGAGTTCTCAAAAATGTTGGGGGCTAACCACATCAGTGGCATCTAGTAGTTTTAAGTCCTTGAAGTCTTCACCAATTTAAGTAATTAAGATGTGCATTGCCTGTAGTGTACTTCGTACTGTACTGTAGTGTACTATCTGCAAAATTCAAGTCCTCCATCATCAAAGTTGAACGACGAGAACAACAACCTTGACAACAACAACAAGAAGAACAACAATCTTGACAACAACGACAAGAACAACAACCTTGATAGACATGACAGCCAACGCCAATACTGGCCTGTTCAAGATCCGTTATCTCCTCTGGATTGGTGATTCCCCGACAGGACCTGCGGACCGTGTTGTGCTGAAAGAGGAGAAGGACATCATTGAGCTGAGGGAAAAAATCCACAAAAGAAACGAGCTTGTCGGCCCCCCTAATCAACTTGAGGTGTACCCTCCCGGAACTAAAGTACCGGTCGTTCATGGCACAAAACAATTGGAGGACGAGCAACTTGCTCTCCTCAATCAGAAGCAAGAGGTGATTGTGGTGGCCCCTCATTCGGCCAAAGGTGTGATGCTGGACACAGCCCCCCCAAAAGAAACGCCAGAGCAACTCCGTGATCGATCTCAAGCAATACTTAACGCTTGGTCTCAACCACATGCTGCCGTCCCCAGAGCCATCGACCTGCCTAGTGTAGTGCAGTCACCACTACCGCGGGCGCTTCCATCTCCATACCAAACCCCGATTCTTGACGAACCTGTGGATGACGTTGTGCTCAGTACAAATGAGGGAATAACTCTTGACCCCGCACTTGGGAGCATTCGTGAATCTATTCTCTCACTTGACAGAATTGGCGACAATGAAGATAGCATTCACTCGCTTGTTGATCCCTTGGTTATGAGGCCTATGAAGCTTTTGGGAAGGAAAGCCGATTGCTCCTTCCAAATGCAACGAAATGGAGTGGACTCCACCTGGGCCACAATACAAAATCTACGACCAGATGTTCTCGTTTGGTTGCCTTCGGGCTTGCTTGCTTTCAAGGGTGAGGACAAGGCCACTGAAAATGAACTACAGAATGCCAAGAATGAACTGATGAGCAAACTGGGTTGTTTTTCCGACGCATTTTTTGGGTCTCTACCATATCAGATCTGCTACGCTGCTGGTGGTTTCCACCTACAATTCATGGCTATCATCCGTAGCCCTGGCATGAGGCCAACTCTCACCCCAGTATCGCCCATCGTTGATTTGTCTACAATCCGGGGGAGAAGTTTTTGTGTCAGGTATGCTGTGAACATCACAAGGGTCCTAATCTTGTTGCAAAGAACGTACCCAGACGGTGCCGTTGCCAGACTGGGCGAAAAGATAGAGAATCCAAACAGTGTTGTCTTCATCTTTGGTGAATATGTGATTAAGAAAACAAAACATTACACCGGTGATGTGTTGGGGGATTTATATGCTCTCATTGAAGACAGCAAGCCGCCTTGTCTCGTGTCAACCCAACATATGAAGATATCTACAGTTCAAAAACTGCTGACAGTCCATATCTCTCCCGTGGGATTCTGTGGCAGGAGACCAGAAAATCTTGAAGAGGTGAAGGTTGCTGGCTGGTGTGTGCTGACAGCCCTTCATTGGCTACATGACAATGGATGGGTACACAGGGATGTTCGACCGAGTAACATTATGTTTGCTGGTGGCACTTGGTATCTTATGGACCTGGAATGGGCAGACAAGGTTACTTCTTCGATGGAAAGCTATGCTCCTCGAAGCGAGTGCCTTCCACCAGAGAGTGCTGGGGTAGCAGGAGGAATGTGGACAACCAAGTGCGATATGTGGCAATTTGGAAAGCTAATTCAATACTGGGACCATTTGGATGAGTATGGCAGGTCATATGTGAAGTCCCAAGATTCGACTAATCCAGCAGTGCGCCTATCCGCTGAACATTCTCTATCCCACCAATTCTTCAAAGCACATGATAAGGAAGTAGCATTGTAGGTCATCTTTTGCCCCATTTTAAAAGTGTCAATTGGTTTTGAATTTGAGTTTTGTGATGTGAATTGATGCACAGGGAATCAGTTCAACGTTTGCAGTGCACACAGAGGGGGGGCACAGGCCCTCAAAAGTGTGTGAATGGAATCAAATCTCATCCATGGGTGTCCAGTGTGCGTCTGGGACTGTGTGTGTCTAAAACCCACAGGCAGACATTGCAATCACTGTGATGTTTGCATCGTGCAATGTGCCATTGCAACAAATCAATTCACATGCAGCATCATCATTTTGAGGTTGCAAAGACAGAGACAAAACAAATGTAGCTTGGACAAACCCAATGAAATCAAATGACAAGGCCAGGGCATCACAACCTTTCTCATCTCAGTTTAGCTACAAAGAACCAATAACAACACACAAACATGTTCACAGCATAACCAGCTTGTTGTCATCTTTCAATGAGAACAAGTCCATGCAAAATGACAAGTTGCCCTACTTTTGCAACAATGTGCCCTAGATTCCCCTCTATTGGCTGCATTGCGGATGACAGACAGACCAGCAGCGCCACCCGGACGTGCCTAACCAACACGCCGAGAGACGCCGAGCCATTTTAGACTTTGAAGTGATTTTATAATTCAGAAGTAGATCAATCTCACTCTTTCTCCAATTTAACATTTGTTATCAACAACATTGGATTCACTAGCAATAGCTAGACAGAAAGGGTCCGACGATAGGTTGCGAGCCCAAACACTTGCATCCATCGGCATCGTCTACTCAACGAGTGCCTTGCGCATTTGTTTTGTGGGTGACACACCAGCTAAAATAGGAGTGCTCACACTCCGAAGTTCTCGAAGTTTGGACATCATGTCCGTGTTGTTTTCGTTGCTAACGCGACAAATTCAAGTCCTCAAGTGGTTCCCTAAAGAAGTCCTTTCAAGTTGAGTGAGAGGTGTGCCGCATTGATTGTTTTCCTATTGTGTTTGTTACACTTTGTGGGTGAAATGCGGCTCGGATGCGCACACAACACATCGTTCCATTGCCGGACATTTCACGCACATTGCGAAAACAGTTTCTCACTGGACATTGCAACGGCGACACTTTCACGGGTTGTCACTGCTTGTTTTCATCCAGAGATGTTTTGCGGAGTTCAACTGCTGGTTTTCATTTTGCCAGTTATCGAAAATTCCGACCTCTCAAGTGACCCTCAAGTGTTCGACGTGGAGTCTCATCCTGACACGCCGACCAAGCTGGATGTCTCTCGCAGGTGACGACGTGTTCTTGTGCTCGGAAGCTTTGAAAAAGAAGGAATTTTGACGCACGATTCTCAATTGTTCTACGAGGTCTATGATTCTCATTGCACTTCCAAGCAGGAATGCGGTTTGCGTTTCTAACAGAAAGAGTGATGCACGCGACAAGATCTCAGCCTGCGCAACTGTTGTCGAAAAACAACATCTTGAAGAAATTTATTTTCATCTCACTTTTTTGACAAGGTGCTGCCGGTAACAATGTCTGCTAGTGGTGCCGGTGCCGGTGCTCCTGCTCCAGCTCCCTTAGCTGTTGCTGGCCCTGCTCCAACTGCCCCAGGTGGTCGAGGAGGAGGAAGAAGACCTGGAGTCCCCACCATTAATCCAAGAAGTGTTACAGACTTCGAAGATGTTGCAGGTGTCCCTTTTGTGTTTGCAAGACACCCCGTCTACATTGAAGCGCATGTTCATATGAATGGCATTTGCTCAGATGCATTCATGGACATGGACAACCTTTTTGCTGTGACTGCTCCACCCCCGAGGACTGCTTTGATTGCCGATCTTGTTGCAATTGTCAAAAATGAGATTCGAGATGATTGTGTTGTCCCGAATGCAGTTGACACACCGGATCCAACACCCATCACCCCTCTGTGGGCAAGATGTTCTTTCTCGATCTCCACTGGTCACCGCTACTCTAATCGGCATCTTGCGCTAGCAACTTTGAGAGAGGCTATGCAGCATGCCATTGCTTATGATTTGATCCATGAATTGAAGATTGCTATTGGCATTCAAGCATTGCACTTTCGGCCTGGATTAAACTACCCACAATGGGGAACCGACATTTCGGATTTGGCCGCTGGTTTTGGTCCAGCGCCTGCTCCAGCAGCTCCTCCAGCGCCTGCTGCACCTGCTGCGGTAGGTGGTCCAGTGCCACCAACATCAGCTGACATTGCGACAGCAGTTGCGCATGCAGTGACTGCAGCTGTTAGGTCTGCGCCTGCACCTGCGTGCTGTTGCAGTGATGGCTGCAGCGGCGCCTTCCACAACCAGATTGCGCATTCTGTTCAACCCATCTTTTCTCCCAGCCGATGCACGGGCGAGGTTCCAACACAAACAGGATAAAGAATCCTAACTGCAGTGATCCACACCACGTTCAATTGCCCAACAGATCCATGCCATCACATGCACTGTTGGATTGACCCTGGACTCAAGAAGAGGATCTGCGGCGACGGGACCATTTTCTTTCACATGTCTGTTGACAAAAAGACAGCAATGAAGAATCCAGCACCTTGCAGAAAGGACACGCATGCATCGATTCGCCGTTGGTGCCAGACCCTCCAAGAGACTTTGATGCAGCATGGAGTTTGTGTCCACCCAGTGTGGCCATTTAGGAAGAACCACGGTGGTGAATGGGGGTTTGCCATTGGAGACACCCGCGATGATGATCTCCCGACTCCACAGTGCATGACTTGTCAGCTGTCGTCGACATTTATCCACCAACTGCTATCGCAAAGTACAATGTTTCCAAGTGGAAGTCCTCTTCATGATGCAGCAGCCAATTGTAACGGCAACGGTTTGAAGGCACTCAAGGCAATCCTGCAGCAATCGCATCCTGCTTTCGTGGATGAACTGGCCACCCTAGTCACTGTGTGCCCGAAGCAAAAGGACAAGTCTCTTTTAGAATACAAAATGGAGGCGGAAGATCATCTACAGATGTGTTCCACAGTGCAAGGGTTCTCCAAGGAACTTGACGATCCAAACGAGCTAGATGTCTTCATCAACAACATGAAGCATAGCAGTTTTGTTCAACGTGTTGCACAAGATGAAAGGCAACAGCTTGCTCTCCTCCACAAGCACCAAGGAGACAAGTCACTTGAAACGCTTAACTCGGTCTTGATGATGCCAGATTGCCCAGGAAACGAAATTACTCGCACTCCAAGAGCGGTCCGCCAGGTCTCAACTCCTCCTGGAGGGGCTACAACTGGCGCTCGGACATCCCAGATTCCGCAACTTCGCACAAGACGTGCTGCTAGAGTCAATGCTGTTGGTGCCGCTAGTCCAAATTCAACCGACACCAGTGGATCTGGTGGTGCAAGATCCAGTGGTGGATCAAGCAACAGAACCGACTCTGAAGGGTGCTGTGACTGTGATCAAAATGCTCCTGATGAAGATGTTCCTGAGCCGTTTACGAATTGCGAAGAAGCTTGCATCAACCTTTTGCAGGTTGAGGTTCCTGATCGAGAAGACACTCCATACAACATGCTCACCTGTGATGACTGTCAGCACTTGCGATTCAAGAAAATCCAAATGCTGCACATGCGCAGCATTGTGTTGCATGTTGGGGGCAACATCGCTTCGAAAACTGTCCTACCTTGAATGATCATGACTTCCTCAAGCAGCACTACATTCGATTCTGTCAGAATGTCTGCCGGGATCAATCTGAGCTCTCCCAACAGCGAGCGGAACCAGTCAACTTCATGGTCCGACAACACTTCGATGACAACGAGGAGTCCGATGGCGACAACAGTGATCTGGATTTTCCTTGCGGCCGCCGCTAAATTCGTTGCAGCGCTGCCGCATCTCGAACGTCAAGCCCAGAAGTCGCGGGACAACCAAGGGCACACCGATTGGTGGGTTGTCTTCCGCAGGTAGAAGCTCCCTACAAAATGATGATTCAACCGTGGTTGCGTCGAATCTCTCCAAGAATTTGAAGTCTCGAAGGCCAGTTGCTCCCAGGATAGCAACGTTACCTGATGACGACCCTTCCTGTGACGCACAGAAACCCCCTTTTGCCTCCATCAATGATGATTTCAAAGATGGAGACGTGCACAAAGAGGGGAGGGATGACATTGTGATCATGTCATCCATCAACGCAGTGGATGTTCATCGCATCTCATGGTCTCCAGCTGCCGACATCCAAGTCGAAGTTGAAGATGTCCATGTCAAAACAGTCACTGCCCAGCATGATGATGACCTGGATGCACTCCGAGCGCAAGTCGACACTGGAGCTCACGTGAGTTGCACAGACCAGTTGCACATGCTACATGGTTATCAAGACTTCACCAGATCTCTTCCTAGTCCAGTGAAACTGTTGCCTGCAGCTGTCGGATCTGATGCAGTCCCCAAAGGTGTCGGTTACCTAAATGTCCCTGCAAAGAATGCTGAGGGGTTTCTCTCAGTCCAGACCTTCTACACTCCCTACCTTCGAACTGCAGCAATCGACGAAAGGGATCTGACAGCATTGCAAAACACAAGGACGCAGGTGCTTTCACTTATCATGCGAAACATTGCATGAACTCCAGCAAAGATGACATTGTCCACGGCATGCTCATTGATGATAAATGCTGCACTGGAGCGCTCATTCCTCCCGATTTGAACCCATTGGATCCCAAGGCAACTCCGGCTACATCAAGCATTCTTGCTCTCAAAAGCGATCCTGAATTTGCGGAGCAATGTCGCAAAGCTACTGTGTTGGCCATTCATGGCTACCAAGAAGCAGTCGAGGTCCAACTGCACAAAGAGATGGCCAATTTGCCCATGCAGTTTCATGCTCTGCCTTTCCATGAGCACATCCAGTCCAACACACCTGTGCCAACCATTGAGGCTGCCACGGAGAGACTCCTTTGGCATCAACGTCTCGGACACCCAAGTGACTGTTGTCTATTTAATGCCCATCGACATGCTGATGGAGTCCCACGGTTCCCTCACATGGATTGAGTCCTAGACATCTGTCCTACTTGTATCCGCTCCAAACAGACCAAGAATGCTGCTGGAGCCAACACTGCTAGGACAGCTGAACAGCCACATCAGGCAAGGTCTATCCATCGACTTCTCCTTCTCTGGCACCCACTCTAAAAATGCTTTTAATCGATTCCCAATCGGAACCAAGGTCAAGAAGAAGTTCGGCAACAAGATGTTCAAAGGAAAAGTCACACGGAGTCCCGAAGACACAACTGAGCGAGATCCCAATGCTGATGATTTTGGGGAAACTGCTCAGTCATGGCGAGTCGAACATGAAGATCAGGAACAAGAAGACTGCAATGAGCGTGAAATGGAACAGATTGCCTGTAGCAACCTACCTCGATTCGATCCTCACAAGCATCGCGACGATGATTGCATTGGTCTCAATGGAGAGACATCCTGGATCCTTGTAACCAATCACTTCTCGAGGATGAAGCACGGCAACACAAGAGTCTCGAAAGCCTCGCCATCAACTGGCTTAGAGAAACATGCTCCAGCTTGTCCCGGTAAATGTGTTTTCATGGACCAAGGAGGTGAGCTTCACCACAACCCCGAAGTGCGCAAGCTCTTCACTTGATTTGGATATGACATCAGACCCACTGGTGCCGATGCCTCCAATCAAAATGCTCCTGTGGGGCGCGGCCATTTGGTGGTCGCCTATGCAATTCGAGCCCTTTTGTTGGGCGCCAACCTTCCTATCAAGTTTTGGCCTTATGCTTTCCACTTTTGGTTACGCATCGACAACTCCATGGCTTCACGAGATCAACTGGTCTCTCCCAACTGCATCACTGCTGGCAAGAAAGACGACCTATCAGCTCTGCGCACCTTTGGCTGCAGAGTTTGGGTGCGCCCTCCTGGTCGACGATCTGCCAAATTGATCCCCAACTCCCGCAAGGGAATCTTCCTCGGTTTCATGCCCAACACTGATAAGAACATTATCTGGTATGACACTGAAACCCATGTGGTCAAGATCGCCAAGCATGTGCCTTTTGATGAAGGAATGAATGACCTTCCTCCTGACCTCATGCCTCTCAATGTTGTTCACTTGCAACGCACACAAAATGGAGAGCCTCTTCCTGCCGAGACAGAAGAAGCCTCAGTCGATCAGTTTGCTTTCCACCTCAACCTTTTCTCTTACACTGTGGTGAAGGGAGTCCCGGTAACTGATGATGATCCTTCACATGGACTTACTCTGGCATCTGATGAACTCAAACATCGGGCCTATGCCACTGATGTCAAGGAAAATAGCACAGCGGACAAAATGTGTGCCACACATGAGTCAACTCTCAAGACTGCAAATGGAGCTTACCTTGTCGGCATCAATGGAAAAAGAGTCTTCGGAAAGGATGACACGATTTCCATGCTCCACCAGTTGTGCAATGAACGTGCTGAGAACCTTCAGCTCGAGCTAGCTATCGAACGCAAGCTCTCCTCTGCTGAAACATGGCGCGCCGTTGCCAAGGACAACATCATGGAACCCAGTGCAATTCCTGATGCTGATCGCCAGCACCAACTTTCGCTGGCTGACATTTGCTGCATCTCCGCAGTTCCTTACCCGCATCTCGATTTCTCCGAGTCCTCTCTCTCCACCGAAGAAATGGAAATGGTGGCACAAGCCATTCAATCTCAAGCTGTTGCTCCGGCTGAGCAGGCTGTTGGCCGCTTCACCAGATGAAAGCTTCGTTCTCTAAGCACATGGGAACAATGGCGCGCTGGTGAACACAAACAGCTAGACCACTTCCATGATCTCAAGATGCATGGTGAACCTATCAAGAGACCACCTGGTGCAATCGTCTTGCACCCACATTGGCAGTGTTCAATTAAGCGCGATGGCACACGTCGCTCTCGCAACTGCTGTGATGGCTCACCCCGATCTGCACCACTGCTGCACGGCATTGCTTCAACATGTTCTTCCTGTGTTGAGCAACCCGCACAACGTCTTTTCTTTGCCCTTGCTGCAAGAGAAAACTGTCGAGTCTACGGAGGCGATGCCCAAGATGCCTGTGCACATTCTCCGCCACCCGAAACTCCCACTTTCGCATCCATTGACGACGCCTGCGCGGACTGGCATAAACATCGCTTCAACAAGAAACTAGACCGTTCTCTCGTCCTCCCAGTCCTTCATGCTCTCCAAGGGCATCCTGAATCTGGCAAGCTCTGGGAAAAGCACATTGCTGCCATCCTGCGATCGCCTACTTTCGGCTTCAAAAGCACCACACATGACAAGTCCATCTGCGCAGCCAAATTTGAGGGTGCTAAAATGCTCTTGCTGTGCCAAGTTGACAATTTTGCTGTGGCTTGCCCTACCGAAGACATCGCCAAGCGTCTGTGTGCTCAGATTGGCAAAGCCCTACAATTGCCATCTGAAGATGCACCCCCATTCAAGTGCCTCGGCCTCATCAAAGACTCCAACGGACTTGACGTTGCGCAGCATTCTGATGCAATCAAGCTCGCTTGTGAGAAGTGCATCGACCATGTCCTGACCACTCATGGATGGTCCACACCTTCTCCTTCTGACCCATCGAAGCCTTCCGCCCCTTTGCCTGTGGACGCAGCCACTTCTGTTTGTGCCCATCCGGGCCCTCCAGAGAACACTGCTGAACATGCCGCCCTCGCAGCTAAGTGTGGTTTTGCCTATCGCACGCTCCTTGGTGAACTGCTGTGTGCTTGTGTAACGTGTTGGCCAGACATTGGCTGCGCCACCATTGCCCTGTCTAAGTTCTCCACCTGCCCCCATGACCATCACTTTGCCATGCTCAAGAAAGTGGCGAAACACCTCCGAGCTACCAAATGCTGGGGTGTCATTTGCCGTCGGTCCCAACCGGGCACATCCCTTCCTCCTTCCAACTTCCACCGCTCAACAATGGATGCTGGGCTACCTGACTTCCCCACCATCGATGCTCAGGAACCCGTTGCGTTCCTTGATGCCGCACATGCCAATGATCTACGCAACCGCCGATCCGCTACAGGATGTGCCTTCCTCATGTGCGGCGGCGTTGTGTCTTACCGATGCACGACGCAGTCCATCACCGCTACAAGCTCCAATGAAGCGGAATTCCTTGCTGCCATTGCTGCAGCCAAGCATGCTAGATGCATGCACGCGATCATGACCGATCTTGGCTTTCCACCCAAAGGCCCTACCGTCATGTGCTGCGACAACCAATTGGCTATCAACATGATCAACGCTCGTGTCCCCACTGAGCGCTCTCGTCACTTTGACATCCAGCACTTCGCGATTCAAGATTGGAAGGAATAAGGCGCAATTGTGATGGAATTCATTTCCAGGGTCATCAACCCTTCCGATGACGTAACTAAACCCCTAGATGGGTGTCACATGACCGACATGCCCGCCGAATCATGGGGCATTGCTGACTTGTGTTCATTTTGTTATTGTTTGATTTGTTGAAGACCTCCACCTGTGTGAGGTCTGTTGCCTGTTCTTTTGGGTAATTCTTTTTTGTTGTAGGACTTTCTGTCCGTTCTCCTGCCTGCTGTCGCATCCATTTTGACGACCCATTTTGTTCCTACGATCCTCCATAAAGTAATCTTCCAGTGGCACATCAAAGTAAGACCCGGTTGCTGTGTCGTTATGGAGTCGTGCACCACAGACGTCTCGGATTGGACCAAAATCAGATTCGCCAAGGGGAGGGTGTCGGCTGCAGTGCGGACAACAGACAGACC
>Ga0163149_10002753_pt1 | contig 20714 bp, 22 predicted proteins | sample OliLakLV19MP5G1_FD_148604 | JGI IMG/M metagenome (GOLD analysis project Ga0163149, IMG submission 148604) | Freshwater microbial mat bacterial communities from Lake Vanda, McMurdo Dry Valleys, Antarctica - Oligotrophic Lake LV.19.MP5.G1 | ecosystem: Environmental > Aquatic > Freshwater > Lake >...
GTCATGTGTACGCGGGGCTGTTGCCCTTTGAGGTGCAGGAAGTCGCCCTAACCGACCTGCCTCGGACGCAAACCCAGATCATGATGAATGTGGGCAATCCCGCCCAAGCCTTTAGCCTGTCCCAAATTCCCAACGATGGGGTGGGCTTGGCGCGGCTAGAGTTTATTATTGCCAATCAAATCAAGGTGCATCCTCTGGCGCTCTTGGAGTTCGATCGCCTCGCGGAGCCAGTCAAAACCCAAATCGCCGACCTAACTGCACTTTATCCCCACAAGCCAGATTATTTCGTGGAAAAACTGGTTCAAGGCGTGGGCACGATCGCCGCTGCGTTTTATCCCAAGCCCGTGATTGTGCGCCTGTCGGACTTCAAGAGCAACGAGTATGCCAATCTTTTAGGCGGAAAGGACTTTGAACCCAACGAAGAAAACCCAATGCTGGGATGGCGGGGTGCCAGTCGCTACTATGATCCCCGCTACCGGGCTGCCTTTGCCCTGGAATGTCAGGCGATGGCAAACGTCCGCGACAAGATGGGCTTGACCAATGTGATTTTGATGATTCCATTCTGCCGCACCCCAGAGGAAGGGCGGAAAGTGTTGGCAGAAATGGCGCAGCATGGGTTGGAGCGGGGGAAAAATGGCTTGCAGGTCTACGTGATGTGTGAGTTGCCCAGCAATGTGATTCTGGCAGATGAATTTAGTGCGGTGTTCGATGGCTTCTCCATCGGCTCCAACGATCTGACCCAATTGACGCTGGGACTCGATCGCGACTCTGCCTTAGTTGCGCCGCTGTTTGATGAGCGACATCCCGCTGTGAAACGCATGGTGCAGATGGCGATCGGCACTGCCCATGCCCACGGACGCAAAATCGGCATCTGTGGTCAAGCTCCCAGCGATTACCCAGAGTTCGCCCGCTTTCTCGTGGAACAGGCGATCGATTCCATGAGTTTGAACCCAGATTCGGTGTTAAAGACGCTCCTAGAAGTGGCGAAGGCAGAAGGATTACGGTAATCTTTTTGACTTGCGAGGATTGTGGATTAATCAGTAGGACTTACGCATAGAGTTATGAAACAAGAGACTTAAGCCCCTTGTTAGCAGAGATTGCCTGACTCTGAATTTTACCTGCGTAAGTTCTAATCAAATAAATCCGGATTTTCCCTCACCCCAACCCTCTCCCTGGGGAGAGGGAGCAAGATTCCGGTTCCCCTTCTCCCCAGGGAGAAGGGGCTAAGGGATGAGGGCAATCTTAAAACGTAAGCAATAAATCTATTTAGTTCTTATGCCCAAACAATCAAAACAAACTCAACTGAGTGGGCGGGGGCTTAATTTGATTCCAAGGGAGTGCCGGAACGGGCACCTCATGCTCTTCCAGTAGCCGTTGAAACTGGCGGGCATTGTTAGGCGACTGCTCCTCAGCGGGGCAATGGACAAAAAAGTAAACCTGGGTTCCCTCGCGCAACCACTGGTCAACGATCGGCACCCACTCTAGCCAAAATGCCTGGTTCGCCTCCCAATTGGGGTGACTGATGAACCGAATCAGGCTAAAGGGAGCCGTGACGCTGGGTTGCAAGGGCAGCTTAGGTTTGCGACGCTCTGAGTGCAGTTGGGGATCTTCAGTTCCTTCGTAGATGGGGCGAGAGTCCAAGAGGACGCGCCCAATGCCTAGGTCTGTCAAAATTGCCCTGAGTTGACTGGCATGGGGTTCTTGAAACCAGTCGGGATGCCGCACTTCCAGCGCCAAAGGCGTTTGCGTAGCAGTCCAAGCAGTGAGGAACGCAATTAAATCAGTCAGTTGAGCGGGGCTGTAGCTGGGGGGAAGTTGGGCAAACAGTGGCCCCAAGCGGCTTTCCAGTCCTTGCATCTGGTCGAGAAATCGCAATGCGCCGCCGATCGTCGGTTGCAGCAAGCCAGAATGGGTCACATCCTTGGGTAGTTTTAGGCAAAACTTAAACTCTGGAGGCGTTTGCGATCGCCAGCGGTTGACAGTTTCCTTGTCCGGTACCACATAAAATGTCGTGTTGCCTTCAACGGCAGTAAACCGACGACTGTAGAGCCGCAAAAACTCCGAAGACCGACTTCCCACCGGAAAAAAGTCACCAATCCATCCCTTGTAGGCCCAGATGGCACAGCCGATCGCAAAATTCATGCCGTTAGCTATTAGAAATCGCTGCCAACCTCTTCCTCCCATCCCCACTGACAAAAGGTGAATTCAACACAGAACAGAAGCGTCAAAGGAACGTTGGGATTCTTGTTGAAAGGAAGGTATCTTTCAGGTCTCAGGTATGGACTCTATCGTATCGCGCTTAGATGTAGCAGCAATCTTCTATGATGTAAGCAATTTTTACTAAGTAGGAAGGCGCAATTATTTGTGGGATGGGTATAGCCGTTCCGGCATACCAGAAAAGCGATAGCGTAACCCATGCGGGTGTTGGGTTTCGTTCCTCAGTTATCACTTACCGAAACGATGGAGTACGCATTATTTCAGTTCGACGCTCTCGGATAGAAGAGGTGGAAATTTATGAAGGCAGACGAATTTGATACCAGATTCGATAGTGGAGAAGATATTACTGACCTTTTAGATCTTTCTCAAGCAAGTCGCCCAGGCTATGAACAGATGCATATTGATCTTGACTTTCCAATTTGGATGCTTCATGCCTTAGACCAGGAAGCTAATTGGCTGGGAGTAACATGCCAAGCCATGATCAAAACTTGGATTGCCGATCGCCTTGCCATCCTTCCTCATTAGTTCTCAATCTCTGCATCCCAGAATCAGAAACTGGGGATCTGGATGAACTGGGGGACGATCGCCACCACAAAACAAGCGAGAATAGAACCAAAGTAGCGTGCAGAGACACACCATGAGTCAAACCCTATCTGAAAAAGTTCGCTGGACAACTGCGGATCTAGAACTCCTCACCGCCGACGAATGGAAGCGTTATGAAATCATTGATGGAGAACTTTTTGTGACGAGGGCACCCCATTTCAAACATCAATCCGTGATTCGTAACATCTGCAATCAATTAGGCAATTGGTCAGACAAGACGCAGCTTGGAGACGTGTTCCCGGCTCCGGGCATCGTCTTCAGCGATGCCGATAACGTTATCCCAGACGCTATTTGGATCAGTGTAGAACGCATGGAGCGCTTCACCGACGAAGCCGGGCACTTCATTGGCGCACCTGAACTCATCATTGAAGTGCTGTCTCCGGGTGCTGCGAACGAACGCCGAGACCGGGAAGCTAAACTGAAACTCTATTCGTCCCAAGGAGTTGAGGAATATTGGATCGTCAGCCGAGAATTGCAACAAGTAGAGGTGTATCGCCGCGAGAATGTCGTCCTCAAACGAGCCGCCACCTACACCGCTCAAGACACTCTCACTTCACCCATCCTGCCAGGGTTTGAATGTCTCGTCCAACGCCTCTTTAAACAAATTGGGATAACTCAATAGGGCGATCGAACTTAAGCTAGAAACCGGGGTTCTGCAAAAATCTAGGGCGATCGAACTTACTCCATGACAGAATTCCAGTTTCTCATGCCCTTCATCCCACAAGTGGAGTGAGAGTATCTCAACCAACCATCTACTCTTCAGACATAAAGGATTTATTGAGTACAGGAGACAAATAGGCTACGAGGGCACCCATCGCAAAACCGATGAAATTGCGAAAGAGCGGCAGCCACTCTGAAGTCCGACTCACAACCGGCCCGACCCCGAAGGCAATAAATAAAATTCCCCACAAGGGCGAAAAAATTAGCACCCACTGCCATGCAAATATCTTGCCTTCACGGGATTGTCCAGCAAACCCGAAGATAATACCGCCCACCACTGACGTTACTAGGGTCAGAATCCATTGCTCTCTGGGTAATCCGGGGACAACCTGACATCCCCCCTGCCGCAGACAGCCTTCCAGAGAGCGCAACGACTGAATGATCGCCTGATCTTCACCATTGTCTCTCACAAAAAATTGGTTGCCAAAGCGAGTTTGCAGCTCAATCCAGAAGGTACGAGGCAATAAAGGATATAGATCGTCACCAACATTGAAATTAAGTAAGTTCCCACCACGGGAGTCGGCAACGAGCAAGACACTTTTGTCATCCAGTCCCCAAAAGTCCTTCACAGCCCGTCCAGGGGTACGATCGAACTGGGTTAATACTCTCAGCTTCCACCCCGTCTCCTGCTCAAAATGATCTAACTCCTGAGCCAAATCCTCCTCCTGAATTCCTGTGAGCGCTTTCGCCAAGTCAATGATGGGAGTGGGGGTAGCGGGTAGCAGGTCAAGATTCTCGTAAGCCCAGGCAGCAGAGGGAGTCAGCCACATTAGTAAGGTCAGAAGCAGAGTGGCGATCGAAGCTAGTAGCTTGGTGGGGGACAGGTAGGGCATCGTTGGCACAAAAGGGAAAATTCTACAGAAGGTTGCCTAGGTGTAACCAAAGCTGACGCTCAATTCCGTTACACTTGTTTACTTTACACTTATTTACTTTAGTCTAATATTCAATCCTTTAACATCCTAAATTTAAACTAAGCCCTCTAGTGTCCAGTACAAGCACTTTAAGCGTGACTTGCCTACCTTTAAATTCCCTTTATATTTCAGGACGTTCCAGCAAAATTTTCCTTGAATTTCTCATACTCACACTCCCAAAAACAATTAAAGGGCATGGAAACCATGCCCTTTAACGGTAAACATTCTTTAGAAAAGCGATCGAACTTAGCGGGTCGATCGGTTCGAGTCCCCAGGCATAGCTTTTTCTACCCGGTTCCAAGCATCACGAGTAGCGTGCTTGGCTTTTTCCCATTGCAAGCGAGCGCCAGTGTTGCTGCTCTCATAATTCTGACGCAGTTCTGGCTCAGCTTGCTCGTAGGTTTTGCCTGTGCCATGGTGACGGCTGTAACCTTCGTAACCTGTGCGGTAAGCGGGATTGTAGTCATCGTAGCTGTAGCCTGGCTCGTAATAGGAGCTAGTTGTGTAGTTTGTGCGCCAGTAGGTGTCTTCCTCAGTCGGATTAATGGCTTCCGCAGCACCCTTACCAGCCAAACCGCCAGCTACTGAACCCACAACCGCACCAACCACAGCACCCACGGGGCCACCTAGGACTGCTCCGATCGCTGTGCCCGCAGCACCGGCTCCCGCAGCACCAATTCCAGTTCCTACAGGATGGGCACCCGGTTCCCCAGAGATTGGGTCAAGATTAGCATCCCGGTCATGTAGATCTTTTGTAGTGTTACTCATGATTTAATTCTCACCTTGTATATGCTATTGCGGACACTCAATAGCTTCTCGCCTCAGCCTATAATTGTCTTCCCTCCTAAGTTGGAACCTCTAGTAACTAAGCGACAGGCAATATCTCATATCTCCCTCCTCTGGAGTAGCTCTTAAGGCGATTTCCAGAAAAGATTTTACCCTTCGACTCCGCTCAGGGTGCAAGCTGGCTGAGCGGAGTCGAAGACAGATGGTATTTTGTTTCCTAGGAGTCTGCTAAGTTCTTGTCAACTCTCTCCTTCAGAAAATATTGGGATGAGGCATTTGCAGGGAAGACAATGCTACGCTTCTGCAAAAGGATAGATTCTCTAGAGGATAACTTGAGCCGGATTAGGGGCAACCTGATAAGCTAGCAGCTAAATCCTTATTGCTGACTATGACTCAGCACTCTGACCTTATGGAATGGCACATTACAGACGCTCAAAGCTTAGGGGTGATCGATCGTGAAATCGGCGATCATACATTTTCACCCGCAGAATATGAAATTGTGCGGCGGGTGATTTATGCCACGGCTGACTTTGAGTACAAGTCGTTGATTCGGTTCTCTGACCAAGCTCTCCAAGCTGGAGCAGCAGCCCTGGCATCCCGAACGACGATCATTGTCGATGTGCCAATGGTGCAGGTAGGAATCACGCCTCACATTCAAAGCACCTTCTCTAATCCGGTTTATTGCAGCATGGAAGCCATTACTCGCCCTCAGAAAGATAAGACCCGTGCTGCTTGGGGCTTGGAAACCCTAGCGAGGCGTTATCCAGAGGGTATTTTTATTGTGGGGCAAGCTCAAACTGCGCTGAGTGCGATCGTGGAGCTAATCAATGCCGAGGAAATTAGACCCGCCTTGGTCATTGCCACACCCTCTGGCTTTGTGGATGTGGTGGCAGCTAAAGAACAATTGAATGATTCCTTGGTGCCCAATATTCGCAGTGGCGGCCGCAAGGGCAGTGCTGTGGTGGCAGTGGCGATCCTCAATGGTCTAGTCGATTTGGCCTGGCAAGCTTACGGACAAGAAGGCAACAACATGGCGTAGTCTGGCAAGACAATTGAAGTGGTTATTGTCTACCTTCATCACCCAAAATGCTACTGAAGTCGCATTTTGCACTTAGATAAGAGTATTTTCAATTAATCAGGACATCTTGAGTCATGATGATGTTATCAGTACAGATTGATTAGTACCGATCGAACTCATTTTGGATGATGCGATGAGGCATGAATGAAAATTCAGAATCAACTGAATCGGCAACGAGTTAGGCATATTGTTAGTAGCTACCAGCTTGAGGGAAGCGACGGGAATGATTTTTATACGGGGCTGCAAAGCTTACTGCAAAGCTATCCAACTGCGTTAATTGAATTAGCATTTGTGGAAACATTAGTCGATGCCTGGTTAAGAGTCCCCCTCTTAAGGGGATTGGATTTGTTAGCGCAGGTTCACCAAAAACTGCAAATTTGGGAAAAGTATCCGATCGCTAGCACCGTCACTTCACAACAGTTTTACCAGATCACAGGACTTGATCCCACCCCAATTTTCGGTGCAACGATTTCGATCGGACAGTCAAATGCCTATCGCTAGAACAATAGATGGAAGTCTAAAAACCATTGGTTTGCAGCATGACTAGTCTTCTGTCTAGAAAATTTTGAGGGGTCGAAGACCCTCAAAATTTAACTCCCACTAATCTCCCAGCTTTCAGCTACCCGTCAATTAATGATTGACAGACTACTAGGGTGCAATAGTGTAGTCGCCAGATTTGCCACCCGTCTTGCTAATGAGGCGAATTTGCTCAATTTGGATTGATTTCTCTAACGCTTTTGCCATGTCGTAAAGGGTGAGGGCAGCGATCGAAACCGCAGTCAGAGCCTCCATTTCCACACCCGTCTCCGCCTTGGTTCTGACTTCCGCTTGAATTTGGTATCCAGGCAACGCTGGGTCAGGAGTTAGCCAAACGTTCACCTTTTGCAGCGGCAACGGATGACACAAGGGAATCAGGTTCGCCGTTTGCTTTGCTGCCATAATGCCCGCCAATTTAGCGGTTGCTAGCACATCTCCCTTGGGTGCATTCCCTGCCTCGATCGCCGCAAACGTTTCCGGCAACATCCGCACTTGTCCACCAGCGATGGCGTGGCGCACTGTCGCAACCTTGGCAGAGATATCTACCATCTGCGCCTGTCCGGTGGAGTCCAGATGGGTTAATCCGGGGGAGGGTAAATCTGACGAAGGGGATTGGGTCACGGGTAGGGGGCGATTGTTTGTCAACGTGTGCAGAGTCGGTGAATGATATGATATATTGAAAAGCCTGCGGGGGCTTGTAGCTCAGTGGACTAGAGCACGTGGCTACGGACCACGGTGTCGGGGGTTCGAATCCCTCCTAGCCCGTTATTTTGATTTTCCAATATCTTTTCTAAACTCTTCCAAACCGGAGATATCTAGACTACTTTCTAGTTGCGATCGGGTGTGGAAGGTGAATCGGCGTTGACCAGCCGACTGATTCCATACGGCTTGAAGCGTGCAGTCAGGGTGGTTGCCTTGTTCCAAAGCTGCCATGAGGATCGGCCATCGGGTCTTCAGAGTGCTAATGTCTCCAACGTAGAGCTTGAAAGAGCCAATATTGATCACAGCATAAACGCCAGAAGCCATAGGTTACAGTGCTGGGGAGGAAGTTTAGTCTCAGTATGGCTGCTTATCAGGTCAAGTGGATAGGCGATCGAGGGAAATTGCTGCCGCCTCTGACACTTGGAAATGACTATCTTTTTGCAAGAACTTCAACGCAGAAATACTTTTGGGGCTGGGGAGATTTCCTAGGGTCTCTGCTAGGCGTTGTCGCACGAGCCAATCCTCTGACTGAGCAAACCGCAGCACTTTATCGATCGCCCCCAATGCCTTAATCTCTCCTAAAGCAGAGATTGCCGCTTGTTGGAGCACCACTTCTTCACTGTCAAGCGCCTGCATCAGCACCTCATAGGCGCGGGGGTCTTTCAAATTCCCCAAGGACACGGCTGCACTGAAGCGAACTAACCAGTCTGTGTCTTCGTAAAAGGCACGGCTCAGCGGTTCTAGGGCCCGCACATCTTCCAAGTAACCCAAGGCACCGGCCGCATCTGCTCGAATGCCGTAGTCAGGATCGCCTTCCAACAACTTCACCAAAATCGGATAGGATTCCTCGGTGGGCTTGATCCCCAAGGCAAACACTGCCATTGAGCGGATTTGCAGGTTCTCGTCTTCTAAAGCCTTTTTGATGAAGGGAAAGGCATCGATCGCGGGAATGTGGCGTAGGGAAGCCAAGGCAACCATGCGTGTACCGGAATTGGAACTTTCTAATCGTTGGGCAATCTGGTTTAAGTCAGGTTGGGGAGGTATGGCATCTGCTGGAGACGCATTGGACTCAAACACAGAAGCGGTAGTGGGTTGTGAAACGGGGTTCAGATTGGCAGAAGTCATAAGTTTTGTCAAATTTTGTTAAAAATCCTTCAGTAAGGATCTTACCAGTGATTCGGCTGCTGGATAAGGGCGGTTATCCGTAGGGGAGCCTCGTTGCACTCTCAATGAGGCTAACATTGGTCGCCTTGATGCTCTGGCAGTGACATTTGCCAAACCGCATTAGTACCTTGACAAGCAGTTTATTTCCAACGGTTACGGACAAATCTGCCTTCTGATTGAGTCCTTATAAGTTCAGGCAGGCTAAATTACAACAGAAATCAATTAACTGATACATCAAGTGGAGTACGTATGATTGTCAAGCCTACTGATACAGGATGGGAAGTCATTTACCATCGCGCCCATGCGCAGTTGGCGGCACAGATGGCGGGGCAGTGGCGTAGAAAAGAATCTCCTCCACGGATTTATGAAACCCTAGCGGCAATTTCCCACCATGATGACTTAGAGCGCGAGTGGGAAGGCAACCACCTCACGGAAGGAGGGGCCCCAATGGATTTCACTCTTTGTAAAGAAACTTCTCTACCTAAACTACGGGAACTAACGACGAATGCTCTGTATCGCGGCCGTTGGGTTGCTTTACTGATCTCCATGCACATGAGCCGCTTGAATGAATCCAAACAGGGGGAGTCGCCTGAGATGGATGAATTTCTCAATGAGCAACTCGAAAACCAGCAGCGTTGGCGGGAGGAACTGGGCATCACTAAAGAATATGTGGACTCAGCCTATGCCTATATGCAGTGGTGCGATCGGCTTTCACTAATTCTCTGTCAACATGAGTTGCCCGCCGATCAGCGGTGGTTGGAAATCAGCGAAGGCCCCGATGGCAAGCGCTATGACATTAAAGAAATGGCAGATGGGTGTTTAACGGTGCAGCCGTGGTGCTTTGAGGACGATCGCTTTACTGTCAATGTTGAGGCTTGCGCCCTTTCCCAGGTCACGTTTAAGGACAATGAAACGTTAACGGAAGCTTTGAAAACAGCGCCAATCAAGGTTCTGGAATGGACGTTTGTGAAGCAATAATCCTATGGCTGCTTTGGGTTTGCCTGCGATCGTAATGGCGGCTTTGGAGAATGCTGACCCGGATACAGTATTTTCTAAGCTGTTGCCTGCTTTGGGTGAGGTTTTGCACTGCGATCGGTGCTTTCTCTATCTCCGTGATCCCGCTACTCGATTGGGCAAAGTACCCTACTGCTGGGTACGGAATCCCAAGTTTCCTGTAGTCCATGACGCAGATTGGAAGCCAGAGCCGCCCGGCTTGACGGGTGAAGATCCGATGTTTGCTGCCGCCCTCCGCACTGATCCCACCATTTTCGTGGAAGACGTGGAGAGGGCTAGCCCAGAAATTTTGAATGCCGAGTTTGAACGCGCCAATTTTGGCCATCGCGCCCTGATTCATGCCCACCTTTGCCAAGGAGGAGTGCTGTGGGGAGTTCTCCAGCCTTGTGTGTTTGAACAACCCAGAATCTGGACAGAGGTCGATCGGGCCACGATCGCTGAAGTCGTTGCCCGCATTATTCCCCTTGCCATAGCCTACGTAAACTCTAGGGTTAGTCATTAGGGCTAGTGCAGCTTGGAAGAAGTTTCTGACCAGTTAGGGGGATTGTTTTGAGTTTTGAGTGCTGCTCAGTTATTTCTACCAGCCTGCACTAGCGATTAATTTGTTCCTTAAGTCGCTGTCAGATGCTATTTCCCAGGTAGAGGTAGGTCGATAAGTTGGGTCTGGCAGCCCGACTTCTTGGTTGAATAAGTTTGTAAAGTAACATTAAGCTAGAACAGCAATCTATAGTCTGACTGGTGCATGTCCTCAACTACACCGCTACAAATTTCTCGCTTACTGTTAAATGCCTTGGATGTGCGAATGTTTCTCCACTATGCAGACCGCATTCCCAGAGAAGGCGCGGTGTTAGTAGTGAGCAATCACCGCAGTTTTATGGATGCACCTTTGCTGATGAACGCGATCGATCGCCCCATTCGTTTTGCCTGCCACCACTACATGGGGCAAGTGCCGATTATGCGCGAAATTGTGCAAAAACTGGGCTGCTTCCCCCTAGAGGCAACCTCTAGCTCAGACCACTCGATCAATGTCAAGCGGCGGCAAAGTTTTTTTCGGCAAGCGATTCATTTGTTGCAGACGCGGCAAGTTGTGGGCATTTTTCCAGAGGGGGCCCAGCCGATGCTCAAGCTGACCCACTCTGACGAAGTGGGAGAATTTCACCGAGGATTTGCCCATTTAGCGCTGCGGGCCCCCATTCGCGACTTGGCTATTTTGCCGATCGCCCTCTGTGCCCAAACAGAGCGCGTCAATTCCGCAGTGCCACTGAAGCTATTGGGATTTTTTGATCCCTCGGAGCCTTTGTTCAATCAGGAAGGGTGGCACCCTATGGTTGTCTATCAGCGGGTCAATGTCCTGGTTGGGCGACCGCGCTGGATTACGTCCACTGAGCGCCAGAATTATCAGGGCAAGGAAGCAAAGTCCTTAGTAGCTGATTTAACAAAGGGGTGCCATGCCGAAATTCACGACTTGATGCAGCAAGGTTACTATTAAAGCTATGCCGGAGATTAAAAGCAAAATTTGTTTCCTGACCACCCAAAAAATGCAGTTAAATTTCCCCTTGTTCGTGTTTCTGCCAGGGTTGGATGGAACAGGACAATTGCTCCGATCGCAAACCATAGGGCTAACAGAACGTTTTGATGTACGGTGTTTAGCAATTCCCCCCGACGACTTGAATAACTGGGAGATTTTGACTCGTGAAACGATCGAGTTAGTGGAGACAGAGATCGCTAAGGGCAGACCCGATCGCCCTGTCTATCTCTGCGGAGAATCCTTTGGCGGGTGCCTGGCCCTGAAAATGATTCTGCAAGCGCCCCATTTATTTCAGCGCTTAATTCTAGTGAACCCAGCCTCCTCGTTCAATCGCAAGCCGCTCCTCAGTTGGGGATCGCAGTTTGTGCCGTGGTTGCCAGAATTTTTTCAGCAATGGTCATTGATTGGATTCTTGCCGTTCCTGGCCTCTCTAGAGCGCATGAGAGCGACCGATCGCCGTGAGTTACTGGATACCATTCGCATGGTGCCCCAGAGAACCTCTGTGTGGCGATTGGAATTGCTGCGAGAGTTCTCTGTGACTGAGGCTGAGTTGCGCTCCATTACCCAGCCGACGCTACTGGTAGGCAGTGCCACCGATCGCCTGCTTCCTTCCCTTTCCGAAGTCACCTACTTGGCAGAAATGTTGCCTCAAGCCCAAGTTTTTGTGCTGCCCAACAGCGGCCACGCCTGCTTATTGGAAATGGATGTCAATCTTTACGAGATCATGAAACAGCAGCACTTTCTAGCTGATGGGCTGTCCTTCACTTCCTCATCGTTTGACCAGCAACTGTCATCATAAGAATAATTTATTAGACGTACAAATGAGCCGCTGGCGTGTTTTAAGTAGTTTAGTAACTACTTAAAATACCCTCACCCTAAATCCCTCTCCCCAAGGAGAGGGACTTCAATCCCCCAGCCCCTTCTCCCGCTGGGAGAAGGGGCTGGGGGATGAGGGCAGGCTCGACATTGAGCTAGCAGCCTGAGTAGTTACGCAGTTTAATTGCTTGAAAACCCCATTCCGGTGTTCAACTGTTTGGGAGGCAATCCTATCGCCAGCCGAAACTTCAAGATAAATGGCTCAATGAGTCTGCAACCAGTTCTCAAGGTCAGCGATCGTTGCAAAATCTAACAATGCCTCACCCAATAGCTCCAGTTCTTCCAAGGCGAGGGAGGCGATTTGCGATCGTCTCAGGTCAGGCAGTTCCCCGACCCGGCGGGTCAGTTGGCGCAGGATGAGCGATCGGCCTTCTTCCTGTCGTCCTTCCTGTCGTCCCTCTTGTCGTCCTGTTTCTCGCCCTGTTTCTAAAATGTCCTGGTAAATCACTGACTCTCGCATCATGTCCTCCCGAAATAGGCGTTTAATCACATCCTTCTTGAATTTTAACCCCGCTAGGATTTGGGTGTAAGCGGAGACCTCTTGACGTTGGGCTGGCTCCAGTTGGCTGACTTGATGTGCGACCTGTTGGAGTAGGGTTTCCGATCGCGCAGTGGCGGCTAAGGGAGCGAGGGGCAGCAGCGCAGGGTCATTCAGGAATTGTTCTGGGTTCTCTTCCCACAACTTGATGACGCGATACTCATGGCGGGTATTTTCCAGGACAAAGGCGGTTTCAATCACGGTGTTCTCCGCAGGCGGGAGTAGCAGAACGACAACTTGGGTGATGGGGAGGCGGTAGAGGCGATGCAACCGCACCCAGTAGTCCAGCATTCTCAGGGGAAGGGGAGGATTGGACTCTAGAGTGGTCTGGAATTCTAGATGCAGGATGCGGTTTTGGAGGTGGATCAAGATAACGGAGTCTGCCCGGATCGGTTCAATGCTCAGTTCGGTTTTGAGGAGTTCGACGACGGGTTGGGGTTCTCCTAAGACCCAGGCAGCGAAGCGTTCGGGATGTTTTTCGGACAGAAGTTTGCACAGGTTATCGAAAGGCATAGATAAAGGCAGTTCTCACTTTAGGAGGATAAATTTAATAACCTGTAAAACCAGCCTTCTAATCTCTGAGTAGCACGCTAAATATGTCACTAAGAATCAGGGTAACTACTCAGGCTGCTAGCTCAATGTCGAGCCTGCCCTCATCCCCCAGCCCCTTCTCCCCGTGGGAGAAGGGGAGCCGGATTGAAGTCCCTCTCCCTGGGGAGAGGGATTTAGGGTGAGGGTAGGCTGAGTAGTTACGAATCAGGAATTAAATAAGTTTCAAAAGTTCGAGATTTTCTAAGGGCGAAGCATGCGGACAGAAACCTTTGAAACTCAATCATATCCTTTGGACATAGCTTGATTCCCGAAGGGTATGCTTTGACCATACATTTGAACTATTTCATGTTATTGAACCCATAATTCTAAGCAATTGCAGAGGACGATTTGGGCTTAGCGAAAATCATACGTCCTGCCGAAGTTTGCAAAGCGCCTGTCACCACCACCTGCAAAGCATTTCCCACATAGTTTCCCCCTTCTTCCACCACCACCATCGTGCCATCCTCTAAATAGCCGATTCCCTGGGCTGGTTCTTTACCTTCCTTTGTAATCTTTAGATCCAGACTGTCACCTGGTAGATAGGCGGGACGAATAGCTTGTGCTAAATCATTGACATTTAAGACTGGAACGCGTTGTAGGCTGGCGACCTTATTTAGGTTGTAGTCATTTGTGAGTAAGGTCGCATTGATTTCTTGGGCTAGCCGTACCAATTTAGCATCAACCGTAGGAATATCGTCGTAATCAGCCGGGTGAATGAGAATGCGTTCAGGATAATTGCCCTTCATCTCATTGAGAATATCCAATCCTCGCCGACCCCGTCCCCGCTTCAGATCATTGGCAGAATCGGCAACTTGTTGGAGTTCTTGGAGGACGAACTGGGGCACAAGAATTTGTCCTTCTAGAAAGCCTGTATTGAGCAATTCATTGATGCGGCCATCGATAATGCAGCTTGTATCTAGAATCTTTGTCGTAGAGGGGCGGAGTGTGCCTTCGGCAACCAGCATCGTCTCCACAGAGTTAGGATTAATCAGCCGCAGCAAGGTGCGTCCGTGTGCATCTGCCAGAGAAATACCGGAAAAAGCAAAGATAATACTGCCTAAAACAGCGATGAGCGGCTTGATGAATGTAAATTCCCAGGGAATGGGCAGCAGGAAAATTGGAGCCAACATTAAATTGGCTACTAGAAGACCTAGAACTAGCCCAACTGCTCGACTGAGAATCATATCGACGGGCATGGCGCGAACTCTGACCTCTAGGCGACGGTAAGACTGTTGAGCAACGAGTCCTCCAGCGCCCCCAATGATGGCTCCAAAGCCCGCCGTTACCCAGCTTAGGGCTTCTTGATTCGTAACTTGCTCCAAAACAGAAATTGGGAGAGCTTCTACGCCAAAAAAGCCAATCCCTGCTCCTGCTAGGATGAATGAAAAAATAATAATTGCATCAAGCATAAGACCATTCTTTTATGGATGTAAGAACGCTCCTAGTGGAGGATTTGGATCAAGGCTGAGTATCGTTCTTAGAAGAATGGCTACACCTCCATTAGGGGCGGCAGATGGGGTGCAGGAATTCTAGAAACTGGGTTCAGCGCTTATCAGGTTTCTTCAAATTATCCCTTCATACTATATCGATCGCCCTCATCCGCTACGTTTTGCTGACTTTCTCCAGAAATGCCGATCGCATTCTGTGGTCTCCCGTCAAATTCGGTTCACTAAACTTCTCACTAAACTTCGCCCAGGCAAATTGTGCAGTCTCGTCTTTCCTTTCCCATTGTCCATGCTTTACCGCAGAATGACCTACCGATCGCGGCCTATGTGCATATTCCCTTCTGCCGCAGACGCTGTTATTACTGTGATTTTCCGGTAGCGGTCGTAGGCGATCGGCTCCGGGGGGAAACATCGGGCACGATCGCCCAGTATGTGGATTACCTTTGCCAAGAAGTTTTACTGACTCCCAGATTGGGCACTTCTCTAGCTACGATATTTTTCGGGGGCGGCACGCCTTCGCTGTTGTCTGTGGCTCAGGTGGCGCGAATTTTGCAGACGTTAGATCACCAGTTTGGAATTGCATCCGGGGCAGAAATTTCCCTGGAAATTGATCCCGGCACCTTTGATCTGCCTCAACTACAAGGGTACTGTCAGTTGGGGATCAATCGTATCAGTTTGGGAGTGCAGGCTTTTCAACCAGAGCTGCTGGCGGTGTGTGGGCGCACCCACCAAGTCGCTGACATCTTTACGTCCAGGGCATATTTACAAACAGCAGGAGTGACGAATTGGAGCCTGGACTTAATCTCTGGGTTACCTCACCAAACTTTAGAGCAGTGGCAGGATTCCCTGAAGCAGGCGATCGACCTCAATCCCACCCATATTTCAACCTATGACCTGATTGTGGAGTCGGTCACTGCCTTTGGGCGGCAGTATCAGCCGGGGGTTGAGCCGTTACCCACGGAAACGATCGCCGCCCAGATGTATCGCACTGCCCAGCAGATGCTCACCCAAGCGGGATATGCCCACTATGAAATTTCTAACTACGCTAGATCGGATTATCAGTGCCGTCACAACCGGGTCTATTGGGAAAACCGCCCGTTCTATGGATTTGGGATGGGAGCAGCGAGCTATGTGGGGGGCGATCGATTCACCCGACCGCGAAAGACAGGGGAGTACTACCAGTGGGTGGACGATCGCAAACAGGGGAAACCCAGGGAAACGATCGTTCCAGCGGCGACAGAGGTGCTGCTAGATACCCTGATGTTGGGTTTACGATTAGCCGAGGGGCTAAGTTTGCCAGCCTTGCAAGCCTGCTTCGGAGCAGATGCGGTTCAGCGAATTTTGGAGTGTGTGCAACCCCACTGTCGATCGGGTTGGGTAGAGGTGAAGGCGATCGGCTATCTACGGCTAACTGACCCTGAAGGATTTTTATTTTCTAATACGGTTCTGGCGGATTTATTTTCTGCCTTTGAGCCGTAATTAGAGCCAACTATTAGATCCGTGGGATCTCATGTATTCATTCTCCCGTCAGGCATAATTGTGTCTCGGAGCGTTGCCCCTACTAGATTTGTGGTACTCATTTCCACCCTAATCAGGTAAGCCCCATCCAGATTAGCGTCTTGGAGATTCGTGCGTGTCAGGTAGGCATCGGTGAGATTGGCATTGCTCAAATTTACCTCACTCAAATTTGCCCGACTAAAATCCGCTCGACTTCCATTCACCTGGCTCAAATTTGCCCCCGTTAGGTTAGCCTTGCTGAAATTCGCTGCGGCCAAGTTTGCCCCTTGCAGATTGACATTTTGCAGATTTGCTTCAACCAAATTGGCGCGGCTCAATTTGATGTTTTTGAGGTTGGCATCCTGAAGATTTGCCTCGGTCAAAATGGCATCGGTGAGGAAGGCATCCACACAGGTTGCTTCCGACAAATTGGCGTTTGTGAGAATGGCTTCCCGCAGAATGGCTTCTCGCAAATTGGCGCGGCTGAGGTCAACACCGCTCAGATCTGCACCGGTCAAATTCACGCCTCGGAGGTCTGCCCCCCGGAGGTTTGCCCCGCGTAAGTTGGCGCTATCGTAGGCACGGCGCTCTACCCGGAGGTTTGCGCCCCGCAGACAGGCTCCGCGTAGGTCGGCTCCGCGCAGGTCGGTTCCCCGCAGGTCAGCTTCAATGAGGTTGGCATCCAGCAAGCTTGCCAGAGTGAGGATTGCGCCCCGCAGATCGGTGCCCTGTAATGCAGCACCGTGGAGATCAGCATCGTTCAAGTCAACGCCGCTTAGGTCTGCCTGGTTTAAGTTGGCACCACTGAGGTTGGCGTGGGCTAGGTTAGCTCCTCGCAGGGTTGCCCGATTTAAGTAGGTCAGAACTAGACTGGCGTTTTGCAAGTCAGCATGGGACAGATTAATTCCGATTAGGTCAGCACTTCGCAGGTTTATCCCAGTTAGGGTTTCTCCATTGAAGTCAGTTTCTCCACTTGCATAGCGTTTTAGCAGTTCCCTGGCATCCATACTTGTCAAATTACCCAGCGATCGCATTAGGTTTATAGCAGAGCCTAGGGTCGGGATCACTCATTCTTCATCGCGTTTCCTAACCGGAAGTCAACGGTGTTGAGAATGCACTGTCCCAGAGTCCGATTATGGAAAGATGACTTTCATTGTCCTATAGATCTGGCAATGACTTCTTATTGACAATGGGGGGAATGAACGGATGAGCATGGCGATCGATTTCTGGTTCTGAGTCTGATTCTGGTTCCGGTGGCTCAATGAAAGTGGACTCATCTTCAGGGAGAAGCTGGCAGGTGGGGTCATCGTTAGGGGGAGCGATCGAGCTTGCCCTCAGGGGTGGGGGAGCAATGAAGAACTGGCAGGTGTTTTCATCGTCACCCTGGTTTGAGTTGGCATTGGGAGTTGTGGCTCTAGTTTCCCCCAGCACTGATCGATCCCTTGGGCTGGCAGAAACCTGCGATCGTTCCGTAGCATACAGCGGCTTCATCGCGTGCAGAATGGCATTGGCGGCCCGGACACTTTCTTCAGGTTCCTCCAGCGATCGAGCGGTGCCATAGAGTTTAAACTCCAAATCCATAAAGGTTGCGTGGGACTGAAACAGTTCGCCCAGCAACTCATTAAATTCATGGCTTTTGATCACCGCCCACCCCCTATCGTTGGGTGCCAGCTTGTAGTACAACGCTGAGAAGGTCAGCAATTTAGACCGGAGTGGATTGGCATACTTACAAATCTCCAATCGCACATCAAACAAGTCAGGCATCTCCCTCAGTTCAGGCTGCAATTCAGGCTGCAATTCGGACTGTAGCAGTTCAGGATCAGGCGTTTGGGCATCCCGTGGCTCTGAACGCAGCAGTTCAGTTGGCTCTGAATGGAGCAGTTCAGTTGGGGGTTCTGATGCTTGCGATGCCAAGAATTGAGGAACCAATAATTGGGAGACTTCTGGGTCTGGGGCGGATAGCAGGTCTGGGGCTGTGGGTTGAGGGTCGGGGGGAATCGAGCTAACTGCTGATGGGATGACAATTTGGGTTGCTACCGCAGTGGTGTCTGCATTGGGATGACTGAATGGATTGGCTAGGGTTGACTCTACGCCCTGATTGCCAGGATATAAGGAGCTGACGCGATCGAGAATCCGTTGAGCCAATGCTGCATATTCAGCTTGTTTGTTCAGGGTTTTAACCACCGCATCTAGGGAGAAAGTCAGATGTTGGAGGGTGGGGGACAACTCCAGCAGATTTCTGAGGAGATCTTTTAAGTTCAGTGCGTCGAGGCGATCGGGGTCACTTTCCCACACATCCTGACAAACACAGAGGATCAGTTTTTTGATGCGTCTCAGGTCTTTATCCTGTTCCAACTCCTGCACCACCTCGCTGTAGCGGTCTTTAGAGGTTGGTTCTTGCTGCGGATACAGGCTGGCAAAGGTACGCAAAATAATGTCGGCGACAGCAGCATATTCTGCCTGCTTACTCAGACTGCGAACAATATTGTCTAAATAAGCCTTGAGGTGTGTGGAGGTGGGCGCTAAGCGGTGGAGTTCTGGCACTAATTCCCGCAGGTTGACCCGTTCCAGCGCAGTCGGGTCGGTCTCCCAACGATTTCTACAGACACATAGAATAAGTTTTTTGATTCGAGATAGTTGCGGCGTGTAGCGTCCCAATTCCCTTGCTACTTCACCAGCGGGATCAGGAGCGGGGTTGAAGAATGGAACTTCGTAGGGCGATCGTCTCACTTCCAGTACCGTTGGGTCAGCATCCGTTGGCGCACCAAAGCGGGTCATTTCTTCCTGAGACGCTGGCAGAATGCGATAAACCGGCACAACTTCTTTGATATTCTTCAATTCCCGTGGGCCCAAATAGACCGACTTAAACGTCATGGCATTTTTCACCACATCGTAAACAGTCTGGGAGACACAAATTCCCCCTGGTTCTGCTTCGGTTTGGAGCCGAGCGGCAATGTTGACCCCGGTTCCCATCACGTCTGTTTCGCTGATGAAGATATCTCCCAAATGGATGCCAATGCGATGCACCATGACATCTGTATGGGGCAGAAGGGCGGCGGCATCTGCAATTTGTTTCTGAATTTCCATCGCACAGGCCACTGCTTTAACCGCACTGATAAAGTACATCAGCAACCCATCTCCGGTGTATTTCAGGACTCGCCCTTCGTAGCGCTGGCACAGGTCTGACATCAACGCTAAGTCACGCTGGATCAAGCTAAGAGCGTGTTCTTCGTTCTCTGACATTCGGGCAGTGAAGTTAACCCCGTCAGTGAAGACGATCGCTGCCAGGGAGCGTTGTCCTTTCATGCTGGATAGCAGTACATCATTTTCCATAGGTCACTGATTGGGTTGGAGGAGCGATACGTTGAAAGTTAGAGCTAGCACCCTCCATCCTATCGATCGCCAGAGGGAAGGCATCCCAACAAAACTAGATGATGGGGATCGGGCTTCAGACTACGTTTCTTATGCAGTTGTACATGCAATATTGGTAAATTCTGGACATTAAGCGTGCCATCAGAGATTACGATAAATCCTGCTCTTCTATCCATTCACTCGGTTCACCAGGGTAGAACCGATCGTCCAAGAGCGCTGCCAAACTATAAGGGCATGCGGTTGGGAACGTGCGATGGGGTAAGTTAGTTTCCCCAAACGCTAGCTCAACTCCTTTAAGATATGCCCTATGCCTTGCTTCTTCAACGTATGGCTTGAGGCTGGGATTGTCTTCTAGGAGTTCGGCAATATCCAAGCGTTGAATGCGTAGGGTGGACAACCAACTCCGGCTACGATATTCGGGTTGATAGTGCCATTTCAGCAAGTGCCCCATCAAAATACTTAAGCGGTTGCGAAGTTCTTGGCGTTGCTGCTTCCCCAGAGATTCGACCTCCTCAATCAGATTTGGTAAGTCAAGCTGGCTCCACTGCTGGTCACGGAGTAGCGTCGCCTGTTCCTGTGTCCAAGCGTAAAAATCAGCAGTGTAAAGATTGAGCGTAGACATTAGGAGGTCTTGGTGTCGTTGAGCTTGTTTCGGGCGTGGACATCAACTAACTCTGACCACAGTCTTGGCGCTGATTTAAACCGTTTTGAAAAATCAAAATCAGCCTAATTAATTCTAGGCTGATTCACAGAGGAATGACAGAAGCTATTTTTTAGGGAAAGCTTGGGTTCGATCGCCAAGAAACTTGCAAAAATTTTCATGGAGACGATAGAAAGGAGTCAAGTCACACCACGCACCGCCCCACCTTTATAACTGCTCCCTCAAGAGATTTCAGCATCTGTAGGCACGACTGCACTACTGGATAATTGCGCCAATGTGCCCGTTCCGCTGGTGAGGGTTGCGGATGCTGTATTTTCGTAGGAATTGTTTTTCTCGATCGGCTTTAACTGGCGCATCAGGCTTGCCATTTCCAGGGCATTCATCGCGTACTCCCAGCCCTTGTTGCTTTTGATCCCCGCCCGTTCCAGAGCTTGCTGCATCGTATCCACTGTCAAAATCCCAAAGATGGTCGGG
>Ga0163149_10002754_pt1 | contig 20709 bp, 11 predicted proteins | sample OliLakLV19MP5G1_FD_148604 | JGI IMG/M metagenome (GOLD analysis project Ga0163149, IMG submission 148604) | Freshwater microbial mat bacterial communities from Lake Vanda, McMurdo Dry Valleys, Antarctica - Oligotrophic Lake LV.19.MP5.G1 | ecosystem: Environmental > Aquatic > Freshwater > Lake >...
CCACCGCTCAAGATGGCGTTGTCTAAGCTAGAGGATAATGAAGGGCCTAGCACCCAACAAAAGTCGAAAGTGATCGTTCTGATCAGTGATGGTGAGGATTTTGGTGAGGAAACGAATGAAATAACCAAAGAAGTGGAAGATAAAGGATACAAATTATTTACGTTAGGCGTGGGCACCGAAAGAGGAAGTCAGATTGCGACCGGAAAGGGTTATAAAACTGATAAGCAGGGTAACACGGTGGTATCAAAATTAAATGCCAGCTCCCTAAAATCGCTGGCCAGCAAAACCGATGGCGAGTATTTTGAAATCAACGAGTCGAGAAACGATGTAAGCAAGTTGATCAATACAATCAGTAAAATTGAAGGCCAGATGCGCGATGCCCGCGTTGTCGATGCATCGGCAAATCGGTATTACTATTTCCTTTTAGCTGCTTTGATTCTCCTGGTGTTGGATATATTGATTAGTGTAAAAACCATTACCATATGAAGTCTCTATTCATCGCTTTTGTGTTGCTGGCGTTCACGGTCGATCCTGGTAAGATCGGCAAAGTCAATTCCTTAAAATCAGAAGCAAAAGAAGCTTACAAAAAAGGTGACTATCAGAAGGCCATTGAAAAATATCGCTACCTCGTAGATTCGCTGAGTGTAACGGAAGATGAAGTGCGTCTCAATCTGGCCAACGCCTACTTCGAGTCAAACGATACCGTCAATACGTTTCAGAGCTACCAACCACTCACCCAAAGCACCAATTCAAAAATTCGTTCCGTAGCTCACCAGCAGATGGGCGTGCTGGCTAACCGGCAAAGTAAATTTGAAGAAGCCCTGGCAAGTTTCAAGCAAGCCCTGAAGGCAGACCCCACCAATGAAGATGCCCGGTACAACTATGAAATGGTGAAGAAGAAACTTGACGAACAAAAGAAGAAGGAAGAAGAACAGAAAAAGCAGGATCCTAATAAGCAGGACAAAAACGAAGATCAGAAGAAAGAAGAAAATAAAGATCAGAAGCAGGATCAAAACAAAGACAAGAAAGATCAGAAAGACAAAGAAGATCAGGAGAAGAAAGATCAAAAGGACAAGCAGGATAAGGATAGTAAAGAAAAGCAGGATAAAGAATCCAAAGAGAAGAAAGAGAAAGAGCAGCAGCAGAAAGAGCAAGAACAGAAAGAAAAAGAAAATCAGGACAAGAAAGATTTACCACCATCCGTTTCCGATAAGCTAAAGCAAATGGAGATGAGCGAAGAGAAAGCGAAGATGATATTGGAAGCCATGAAGAACCAGGAATTTCAATACCTTCAACAGAATAAGCGGAAAGCGACCAAACCAAAAGACAAGGGTAAACCGGATTGGTAACCGAATCAAAATCTCCCACTCCAAAAATATTGAAGTGAAGTATTTCAACTATTGAATATAAAACCTGAAGTAAGTATGAAAGAAGTATATATTGTTTCTGCCGTGCGCACTCCCATTGGAAGTTTTGGTGGAAGTTTAGCAAGTTTATCTGCCACTCAATTGGGCGCGATTGCCGTAAAAGGAGCTATTAATAAAATAGGACTCGACCCGAAATTAATTCAGGAAGTGTTTTTTGGAAACGTAATCTCAGCAGGCCTTGGTCAGGCTCCAGCTACCCAAGTAGCGGTGGGTGCCGGTTTGGGTTATAACATACCTTGCACCCTCGTTAATAAAGTTTGCGCCTCAGGCATGAAAGCCATTATGGTAGGAGCACAATCCATTATGCTCGGACAAAATGATATCGTGGTGGCCGCTGGAGCCGAAAGCATGTCGAACATCCCCTATTATCTTACCAAAGCGCGTTACGGCTATAAATATGGCAATGGTGAATTACTGGATGGCTTAACGTATGATGGTCTCACCGATGTGTACAACCATTGTGCCATGGGCGTGTGCGCTGATAACACCGCGAAAGAAATGAATATCTCGCGTCAGGATCAGGATACCTTTGCCATCAATTCTTACAAACGAGCTGCTGCTTCCTGGGCAGCCGGAAAATTCAAGGATGAAGTTATTCCGGTTGAGATTGCTGGTCGCAAAGGAGACGTAACCATCTTCGCGGAAGATGAAGAGTATAAAAACGTAAACTTTGAAAAGATTCCTGGACTGAGGGCAGTATTCACAAAAGATGGAACCGTAACAGCCGCCAACGCCTCCACCATCAATGATGGCGCAGCCGCTGTGATCTTAATGAGCAAAGAGAAAGCGAAAGAACTCGGCATCACTCCCATCGCAAAAATCCGTGGCTTTGCCGATGCCGCACAAGATCCGATGTGGTTCACCACTACTCCTTCATTGGCTATTCCGAAGGCGATGAAAATGGCGGGTGTTGAAAAGAGTGATGTTGGATACTATGAAATTAATGAAGCCTTTTCTGCCGTAGCAATTGCCAATAATATGAAACTGGATCTCGATCCTTCCAAAGTAAATGTAAACGGAGGGGCAGTGGCTTTAGGGCATCCTCTTGGTGCTTCCGGTGCGCGCATCACGATTACCTTAACAAACGTATTGAAACAAAACAACGCCCTCATAGGTGTAGCCGCTATTTGTAACGGAGGTGGAGGAGCCTCGGCCATTGTAATCGAAAAAGTATAATACAACATCGGCTGATACTGCTCGTTTAATTTCATTTGATAAAAGATGTTTAGAGCCATTCTCATCACCTGTTTATTGATTGGGCAATCCGCATTTGCCCAAAAAGAAATTAAGACCTATCACGACCCCATGGAGTTAAAAATCCATGAGGACTATTTTGTGTTGGCACAAGACGGACAGACCATGGAAGGAAAATACCGCAAGTTTTTTTCTAATGGCAACCTCGCCATTGAAGGCGAATTTAAAAATGGTGTGCGCTGGGGCACCTTCTACGAATACCATGAAAATGGAAAGCTCATTCGTAAGATCAGTTATGAAAATGGCATGCGCCATGGAACCGTGGAAGTCTATGATGAGCATGGCATCCCCATACAGCAGGCATTTTATCAAGACAACAAACTGGTTGACAGCATCAAATCATTTTTCCCGACTGGCATCAAAAAACAAGAAGGCCGATTTGTAAAAGGTAAACCGGATGGATTGGTGAAAGAATATTACCCCTCAGGAAAAATTCAAAAGGAAATTAATTACAAAAATCAGCAGCCCAACGGTATTTCAAAAACCTATTATGAAAGCAGTTCATTAGAAACCGAAGCGAACTATAAAGATGGTTTTGTGAGTGGCTATTATAAACTCTATTACCCCAACTCCCAACTGGAAATGGAGTACGCAATCAAAGAAGGTGAGAAAATTGGCGACTTCATGTATTACGATCAGGAAGGCCATAAACTACTGGAAGGCCATTTCATGAATTCACGATTGCACGGTGATAATATCGGGTACTATGCCGATGGTACTATCCGGCATAAATATCAATACAAAGCAGGAGGACGCATCGGAACCAACTATGATTACTATGCTAATGGCCAGGTCAAAATGAAAGAACATATCTCCCTTGGCGGAGCCGAGAGCAAGGTGACTGAATATTCGGATGCGGGTAAGATGCGCTCCGAAAAAATCTTTCGCGATGGCAAGCCGTATGGCACGTGGCTCTACTATTTTGAAGATGGGAGTACCGTTTCGGTTAGGGAGATTTATCAAAATGGTCAGCTCAACGGGCTGCGAACCACCAACCACGCCAATGGGGTAAAAGCCACTGAAGAAAGCTGGAAGTTTAACATGATACACGGTATTGTGAAGAACTTTTATGAAGACGGAAAACTGCTTTCCCAGGCTGAATACAGATCCAACCGCATGCACGGGCTTTATACATCGTATTATTCCAACGGCAAAATAAAAGAGCAGGGCAGCTACATCGCCAACAAAAAGCACAACGAATGGAAAGAGTACAGCGAAGCAGGTGAATTAACCAGGACATTGGTGTACAAAGCTGGCCTGCTCATGGAGGAGAAATAAACTACAAGGAAGTTGTAGGGTAAAAACTTCCTTAGCTAATTTGCGTCATTCGCAACACGCCCATGCAAGCAATCGAAGAGACGCATTTCAAGTTCAAAGGCCAAACTGGTTTTTACAGTGGCAAAGTAAGGGATGTATACTATTTCGGGGATACTATGGCCATGGTTGCCACCGATCGCATTTCCGCGTTTGATGTTATTCTACCGCGAGCCATCCCCGACAAGGGACGTGTGCTGAATAAAATTGCTGCCCGTAACCTGGAGGCAACTAAAAACCTCGTGCCCAATTGGGTTATTAAAATACCCGATCCCAATGTTACCATCGGATTTAAGTGTGAACCCTTTGCCGTGGAGATGGTTGTGCGAGGCTATTTGGCCGGTCACGCAGCCCGCGAGTACAAGGCAGGTAAAAGAACACTTTGCGGAGTAACACTGCCGGAAGGGCTTAAAGAAAATGATAAACTACCCTCACCTATTATTACCCCTACCACCAAGGCTAAGGTAGGTCATGATGAAGATATTTCGCGTGAAGATATTCTGGCCCGTGGCATCGTGACCGAAGAAGACTATGTGCAAATGGAAAAATTCACATTTCGTCTTTTTGAAAAGGGAACACAGCTGGCAGCCGAACGCGGTTTAATATTGGTGGATACCAAATATGAATTTGGAAAACATAATGGTGCGATCTACCTGATTGATGAGGTGCACACACCGGATTCATCGCGGTATTTTTATAAATATGGCTATGAGGACAGACAGAAAAATGGTGAACCTCAAAAACAGCTTTCAAAAGAATTTGTGAGACAATGGTTGATCGAGAATGGATTCCAGGGAAAAGATGGACAGAAAGTACCAGAAATGACCGATGAAATTGTGCGATCCATCTCTGAACGTTATCAGGAACTCTATCAGCAAATGACCGGGGAGACCCTGGAGCCCGTGAATTACGACACCCTGTTGGAACGAATTGAGCAGAGTATCGTTAATTACATAAAATAAGTTAATTTTAGCCCTGTAAAATATTACTATGAAGTATTCTGTCGACAAGCAAGAAAAATATACTCTCCTCCGCCTCAACGAAGAAAAGCTAGACTCAAGCATTGCCCCCCAATTAAAATCAGAAATGGTTACTCTTCATGCGGAAGGCGTGCGCAATATTATACTGGACCTTTCAGAAGTGAAATACACCGACTCATCCGGATTGAGTGCACTTCTGGTGGGTAATCGCATCCTACAAGAAGACAACGGGATTTTTATTCTCGCTCGTTTGTCGGAGCACACCATGAAACTCATCAAGATCTCTCAGTTGGATAGCGTGTTAAATATCCTCCCTACCGTAGAAGAAGGAATTGATGCGGTATTTATGCATGAGATTGAGAAAGACATGAAAGACGAAGATTAAAAAATCTTCTCATCATTTTTATACTGAAGGCCTGAGATAATCGGGCTTTTTTGTTAGGTTCAATTCGATTAATGAAAGTGAGTTTTAAACTTACCATATTGGGTTCAAGCGGAGCGTTGCCGGCATACGGAAGGTTCCCTACTTCGCAATACCTAAGTATTCAAAACAGACATTTCCTGATCGACTGTGGTGAAGGCGCTCAGATGCAACTGATACGATACCAACTACCCATTCATAAAATAGATCACATCTTCATTAGCCATTTGCATGGCGATCATTATCTGGGGCTCATGGGCTTACTCTTTTCCATGCACCTGCAAAGACGCACCAATGATCTCCATCTATATAGTCAAAAGGGATTAGATGAGATTATCCTACTGCAACTGAAGTACTCAAAATCATCACTCAACTTTACTATTATTTTTCACACTTTTGATGCATCGCTGATTCAAGTGCTTTATGAAGATGAAGCGCTCACCATAGACACCATTCCGCTTATTCACAAACTAGAATGTGCCGGTTTTCTGTTCCGCGAAAAACCGAAGCCAAGAAAAATAAACAAGGAGAAATTAAAGGAAGGTATGCTTTTGCAGCACATTGCATTACTTAAAACCGGTGCTGATGTGCACGATGAAAAGGGAAATCTATTGTACCTGAATAGTGACTATACCCTACCCGCACAAACGTCTCTTTCCTATGCATTTTGCTCTGACACTGCCTGGAATGAAAAGATGATTGAACAAATTCGCGGCATAAACCTTTTATATCATGAGGCCACCTTCATGGAAGAGGAAAAAGACAAAGCACAGGAAACCAGGCATAGCACTGCAGCAGAAGCAGCGGAGATGGCCTTGCGGAGTCGCGTACAAAAACTATTGATCGGACATTTCTCTGCGCGCTACCGTGAATTAGAACCGCTGCTGCTCGAAGCCCGTGAAGTTTTTGCTAACACAGAACTTGCGATAGAAGGATCCACATTCGAAGGAGGCACATGACTCTCGAACAAAAAAAGAATCGTCTCTTTGTAATCCTGACGGGGATTTTTCTTACCAACGCAATCATGGCGGAATTGATTGGTGTGAAAATTTTTTCCGGTGAAACGACACTCGGATTTCAACCTGCTCATTTAAACATTCTTGGTTTCACCATGGATTTCAATTTAACTGCAGGTGCAGTAATATGGCCGGTGGTATTCATCACTTCGGATTTGATCAACGAATATTTTGGCAAGCCGGGTGTGAAAAGGATTAGCTACCTGGCAGCTTTCTTTATCACCTACTCATTCATTGTAATATTTTTAACGATCAAACTCCCTCCTGCCCAATGGTGGCTGGAGGCAAACAACCAGGATGCCGAAGGCAATTATTTCAATATGGATTTTGCTTTCAATAAAATTTTAGGACAGGGGCAACGAATTATTATCGGTTCATTAGCCGCCTTTCTGCTCAGTCAATTAGTGGACGTATTTATATTTCAAAAACTCAGGAAACTTACTGGGCAAAAAATGCTGTGGTTGAGGGCTACCGGATCCACGTTAGTTTCTCAATTCATCGATAGTTTTGTGGTGCTATACATCGCCTTCTTTGGTGTGTTCTCAGGTCAGCAGATCGTGGCGATAGGTATCACCAACTACATTTATAAATTCTCGATGGCTATTCTATTAACACCCCTTATTTACCTGGGCCACTACCTGATCGACCGGTATTTAGGGAAAGAAAACGCCCAGAAAATATCGGAGGAAGCGGCAGAAGGAAGCAACTCATTTCTTTGATTGTCGTGCCACATCGAGAATAATTCCTGTGGCGATGGCGGCATTTAACGACTCCGCTTTTCCAAAGCGGGGAACCGTTATCTTTTGACTTACCAGCCTCTCTACTTCCGGTGATATTCCGTTCGATTCATTGCCAATGATAATAAGGCCACCTTTTGAAAAGGCTAACGTATGCACATCCAGGCCATCGAGAAATGTGCCATAAATAGGTTTACGTACCGCAGTAAGGTAATCCATCAGAGAAACGTACTGAATCGCCACCCTGCAAAAGGAACCCATACTTGCGCTTAATACTTTGGGATTGTAGAAGTCAGCGGTCTGTTCGGATGCGATGATCTTCTTGACTCCGTACCAATCAGCGGTGCGTATGATGGTGCCCAGATTGCCAGGGTCACGTATTGAATCAAGCACCAGTGCAATCTCTCCTTCATCAATAGAAAGCGATCTGTTGGGCTTTATTTTGGCCACCGCCAAAGCCGCATCATTTGTTTGAAAACTTCCCAACGAAGACAGTTGTTCGTTGGAGGCTGCGATCACCTCCGCTTTACTTGCGCGAAGTTGACTATCGTGCTGCCTGATAAAGTCTTCGGTGGCTGCAACCCAGATGGTCTCGAAATCTGACTGTAGGAGTTCAATTACACTTTTAGCACCCTCTACCACAAAGGATTGTTCCTGTATCCGGTATTTCTTTACTTGCAATGAATTGATATACTTAACTTTGGCTTTGGAGATCATTGTGAAAAAGTTAAAAAGAATTGTTTTTGTTCTCGTTCTGCCTTGGCTGTTAAGCAGTTGTTTAGGTACTCGCTATCTCCAAGAAAATCAAAAGTTATTGTATCGCCAAACAATAAAAGCCCCGAAACGATTTAATTCTTCGCCTCTCTCAGATCTCTATGTAAAAAAAGTAAATCGAAGATTGTTAGGTCTGCCCATAAATTCATTGGTATGGATGCATCATGAAGGTGTAAAGCGGTATGATCAAAAAAAGTTCATAGATAAAAAGGCAAGGCTGGAAGTAAAGTTTGACAAAAAAATAGCAGCCACTCAAAAGCAGGGAAAAATCACCCAACTGCAATACAAGCGGCAACAGAAAGTAGATGCCGCGAATAAAAAAATACAAAACGGAAATAATTTCATGCAATGGGGCGAGCCCGCCACCGTTTTTGATTCTGCCAGCATACTACTTACGCGGGATAAGATTGTAAATTACCTTTTCACCAAAGGCTACTTCAAAAGTACCACAACCTTTAAAACAACCGAGTACAAGAAAAGGGTGAGTGTGACGTATGAAGTTATTCCCGGCCGGCCTTACTATTATGATTCCATATTTTTTCAGGTGCCGGATGAACAGGTGCTATCACTTCTTTTAAAAGAAAAAAAAGAAAGCTTACTCAAAAAATATGATCAGTATGATCAGGATAAATTAAATAAAGAGCGGGAGCGTATTGATCTTTTTCTGAAAGACCGTGGATACTATAATTTTACCAGGCAATATATTGAATTTGCTGTGGATACCAGCCATACGAAGGATCATGGCATTGCTTTGCAGATAGAAATTAAAAATCCTTCGGCAAGAAGTTCACATCAAAAATTTGAAGTTGACTCTGTCATTTTCACCACCGATGCAGCTGTGAATACAAAAAACAATGAGAAACGAAAAAACCAGACGTATCGGAATATTACCTTCAGCTATTTTAAGAATCAGTACAGTAAAAAGATTCTTGCTCAGCGTGTGTTCATTCATAAGGACAGTCTTTATAGCCGATCCAAGACATTTAATACGCAGCGGCAACTTGCTAATCTGGATATTTTTAAATTCATTAACATTAATTACGACACCTCTGACGGCAAGTTCATAACGAATATTTTCTCCAGTCCGCTGGATCGTTACTCCTGGTCAAACGAAGCTGGTGTGACTGTGACTCAGGGATTTCCCGGGCCTTATTTCAGCACCAACTTTAAAAAACGAAACGTATTCGGTGGGCTTGAAATCATTGAGCTCAACGGAAGGTTTGGATTTGAGGGGGTTGCCTCTGCAACAGACGAAAGCAATTTTTATAAAAGTACGGAAGCAGGTATTAATGGTAGCATTATATTTCCTCAATTTCTGTTTCCCTTCAAAGAAGGAAGAGCCTATCAACTAGGCAAGTACAATCCACGAACCAGGCTACTGGCAGGATATGCGTATACCGACCGCCCCGAATACAAACGATCAATCACCACCCTATCCGATACGTATACCTGGGAGAACACACAGACCACTCAATATTCACTTACCCTGATCAGTCTCAACGTTATCCGATCCACACTTAACCAAGCGTTTGATTCCTTGCTTATTGATCTCCAGGAAAATCAAGGCAATAATCTCCGTAATTCTTTTAAGCCCTCGTTTGTAAGTAGTATGATTTTTGGAATGACGTGGAATCCAAACAACTATGGTAACACGGAACGGAGTTCTATTTACATCCGGGCGCAAGCCGAAACCGGTGGCACGCTGTTCAACGTGGCCGTGCCTGAATACATCACCAATCTTGGACTTGAACTTTATAAATACTTGCGATTTAGTTTTGACGTAAGAAAAACTAAGGTGATCAATAAGAATACCTTATTGGCATACAGAATAAATACAGGGGTTGGCTTTGCCTACAGCGATAATGAAGTGCTCCCCTATGAAAAGTATTTTTTTGTTGGAGGCAGTAATAGTGTGAGAGCCTGGCGCCCGAGAAGGTTGGGAGTGGGCACCGCGCCACCCGATCTCAGCACTAATCCTGAGGGCAATGGTCTGTTCGATTATAGTTATGAAAAACCGGGTGAGGTTATGCTGGAGGGAAGCATTGAACTAAGAAGAAAATTATTTGGATTCGTAAACGGTGCAGTCTTTATCGATGCTGGAAACGTATGGTCATTTAGAGAAGTACAATTGAGCTCGGAATCACCCGCGACTAAAGCCCCCTGGCAAGGTTCTTCAAAATTCGGTAAAGGTTTTGTCAGGGAGTTGGGAATTGGTACCGGCTTTGGTTTGAGATTTGACTTCTCATTTCTTGTACTCCGCCTGGATGTTGGGATCAAAGTCTATGATCCGGGGCGTCAGGAAGGTGATCGATTTGTCCTCGATAAGTTTAGATTTTTCAAACCGTATGGAATCAATCGAGAGCCGGTCATTTATAATGTGGGTATCGGATATCCTTTCTAATTCATTCCCCTCTTATCAACCATAAGGTTGACTGTGCTTTGGTTACCGATTAGAGATTAACAAGATCAATAAAATGAGCGTATAGCAAACGCTTAGGGTTGTATGTTTTTTTGTAGATTTGCTATAACTGCAATAATATGCAAAAAGCTAAGTACTTGATTTTGTTCTTTTTGGCTCTTTCTTACAATCTGACTTACGCGCAGGACACAGGTAATTTTACTCAGTTTTTTTTCAATCCTTACTCCTTTAATCCATCCTTTGCAGGAATTGATGGACGCGGTGCCCTGTTTCTCGCCTATCGAAAACAATGGTCGGGTATTGAAGGTGGTCCAACAGTTGCCAATTTTAGTTTTCATGGTCCTCTCAAGTCGGGCTTAAGTATGGGAGTAAATGCAGCCAATGATAAGCGTGGTATACTTTCTAATTCCGGCCTGCTGGTTACTATGGCTTACTCCGTTTCATTAGGAGAATCTAACTACTTGCGGTTTGGCATTTCCGGAGGAGGCTCGTGGAATACCGTTGATCTCTCTAAAATACAAAACATGGGCACCGATCCGGCACTGACCAATTTATTGAATCAAAACGCATCGTTAATTGGAAATGCAGGGTTGTCTCTTCACTTAAAGTCCTTTCACGCAGGTGTTGCCATGCCTAATTTATTTGGTCCTTCCTACGTAAGCAAAGATGCATTCACAGTTACGGAAATAAAACCATTTGAAGCGTTGGTGATGCATGCCAGCAACCGGTTTTATTTCGCTAATAACAAACATGTATTTGAGCCTTATGTAGTTTACCGGATCAATAATGGTTTACCTTCTCAATATGAGGTGGCGGGTGTTGTTCATCTCAATCATCTGGTTTGGCTGGGTGGATCATTAAAGCAGGAATTTGGAATTTCCGCTTTTGGCGGTATCAAACTGAATAACTCAATCGCGGTGGGTGGATCCTACTCGTTGAAAAATACAGGCATCAATGAGCTTAATGCTCCCACCTTCGAAGTGCAGTTGAGTTATTTAGCGGGAGCTTCAAAATCAAAAAGTAAAAGCAAGAGCAAAACCTCTACCACCATACCTGTATATTCATTCGTAAACACAGAGTTAGTTAAGAAAACCAAGACACAGGATCTGACTGAAAAATATAATGCCGCGATCGCTAAAGCTGATAAGGCATTGGCTTCCAAACATTACGAAGAAGCAGAAGCTGCCTATAAGGAAGCACTTAAGTATAAACCATCAGAAAGTTACCCTAAAACAAAAGTAACGGAGGTTGAAAAAGCAATTGCCTATGAAGCGGATATAGCAAAGGCAAACAGTGAATTTACCTCCAAGAGTTATGAACAGGCGCTGGTTGATTACGAAGCAGCCAGCAACCTGAATCCGAATGAAAAATATCCTAGAGAAAAAATTGCAGAGATCAAGGCATTAATGGCAAAGGATACTGAAGCAGGGCGGGAAAGGAAATACAAAGAAACTGTAGCAAAAGCCGATGCTGCATTCAAAGCAAAAGATTATTCAACAGCCAAAACTTATTATACGGATGCTCTTGCTCTAAATCCTAAAGAGCAATATCCGCAAACCGAATTAAGGGAAATAGAAAGACTTCTGGCAGCAACAGCCATCGCAAAACAAGTTACCAAAACTCCCCAGGAGCCTGTAAAAGAAACACCTAAATTGCCTGTGAAGGAAGAAGTAAAAGAGCCTGTAAAAGAACTGCCGCAGGAGCCAGTTGAGCGACATGAAACCATCTCAAGAGGCAAACATCCTCAGGAATTGCTAGCTGGTAATTATGTCATTATCGGTGTGTTTGGATCTGGGCCTAATGCCCGAAATTTGGCCCGCAGGCTAGTTGATACTGGTTTCAACGCCAATTACGGCTTCCTGTCGGAAAAAAATCTTTGGTACGTTCACGTTTTCGAGGGTGATGATATAAATAGAACGAGAACGGAGCGGGATAAATACCGAAGGATGCCGATGTACCGTAATGCCTGGTTATTAACCGTTCAGAATTAAACCTATGAGAAAGAGATTTTATTATCTTCTTATCATGTTGCTTCTCGCGCTCGGAGGCACGTATGCACAAATACCCGTAATTCAAAAGATTGAACCGCAAGTTTCATTCCCGAAAAGTAGAATTGTCATTACCGGAAGTGGATTTAGCTCAACTCCGGCTCAACTCCAGGTTTGGTTTGATCAAGTACGGGGTAAAATCATCGCCTCCTCCGAATTTTCAATTGAAGTGGAGGTGCCTGCTGAGGCAAGATTATCAAATATTACCGTAATAAATCTGGTCAGCAGGTTATCCGCTAATTCTAAATTAAAGTTCATGCCTGCTTTTAGCGGAGAAGGATTTGATCCAACTAAGCTTGCTAATCCTTTTAGTATAACCAGTGCCAATGCAATCTTTGACATTGCCTCAGCAGACATTGATGGTGATAATAAGCCTGACTTAATCGGATCTAGATTTGAAAATACAGCAACCACAATGGTTCTATTGATGAACCAAAGCACAGTTGGTAACATAAGTTTTACAAATACCAACCTGACTGCCTTAAATATCAATGCCCCAACAGGGCATTTGGCCGTGGGTGATCTTAATGGTGATGGCAAACCTGATGTTATAGCCTCCCGCAGTGGTACCACTGCTAACACGATATTTATACTCGAAAACACAAGCACAATTGGCAATCCAAATTTTGCTTCACCACTATTGCGGTCGTTGGAGGTAACTCATTTCGCAAGACAGGTTGCCATCAGTGATTTAAACGGAGATGGTAAACCCGAGATTGTTGTTGCCAACTCAGCAAGCAATGATCTTTACATATTTAAAAATGAAAGCGCAGGAGGTATTCTGACTATAAATTCTACACCGATCAAAGTTACCGTTACTGGGGCGACAGAAACGCTGGCGCTTGAACTTCAGGACATGGATGGCGATGGAAAGACCGACATTGTAGCCACCAGAAATCAGAGTCAGGATATTTTTGTCCTAAAGAACACAAGCACACTTTCGGCTTTCACATTTGGAACAATCTTTAAGATTACGATACCCGGCCAGTTCAACGATTTGGCAACGGCCGACTTTAACCGTGATGGCAAATTAGATATTGTAGCAACCAGTCTTTTTTCTGCTCAAGTCCACGTGTTGCTCAATAAAAGCTCAACTACTTCATTTGTCTTTGACTCTCCCATTACCTTATCCACCGATGCCCAACCCTTTGGAATTGATGTGAGTGACCTCAACGGTGACCGTTTCCCTGATTTCATCATTCCTAACAGGGGTACCAATACACTCAACGCCTATTTGCACAATGGAAACATTTCTGCGGTTGGGTTTACTAAAGTAAGTATACCAACCAATAAAACGAATTGGTTTGTGCGGGCCGGAGACCTTGATGGCGATGCCAAGCCGGATATTGCTTTTACTTCATTCACGAATCCTTCTACTTTCTCGGTAGATATTTTAAGAAACAAAAATTGTCACAAACCTCAGATTCTGAATGAGCCACCACTTACTTTATGTCCATCTCAAACTATCAGGCTGGTAACCATTCCAATTCCCGGGGTAACATTCGACTGGAGTAATGGATTCAGTTCTATCAAGAATAGCGCGGATCCTTTTGCTGATGTTACGGTGGCCGCAACTTACACCGTAACGGCCAAGGGTGAAGGAACTGTCTGTGCAGTTGCATCAGCTCCAATTATCATTCAATCTGGTGCTGGTTCGCTGCCTGCAGATCCTGTGATAACCACCAATGCCCCCATTTGCTCTGGCTCTGCTCTCAGTCTCTCCACTCCCACAGTAAGTGGAGCAACCTATTTGTGGAAGGGTCCAAATAATTTTACATCCAACCTTCCAAATATTTCAATACCCGGTGCCACAGTTAGTAATGCTGGTAATTATTCCCTTACTCTTAAATCAGGTGATTGCTCCAGCAATACCGTTATCAAGCGTGTGGATATTGTTTCTTTTGGAAGCTTTGCTCTATCCAGCAGCAATACCTCCAACACTATTTGCCAGGGACAAAATCTAACACTCACTGTAAACTCTGAACCTGGTTATTCCTTTCAATGGATAAAAGATGGTGCCAACATCACAGGCCAGACATCAGCCACATTGAGCGTGACCCAAGGAGGTTCCTATAAAGTTAAGGTGACAAACACATCACTAAATTGTTCTCAGGAAACGGCAGCAGTGGTTGCTACTGTTTTTACAGCACCCGTTGCTTCCTTCACGTTGGCCGCCACCGGATGTGTTAACCAAGCTATTACATTTACAAGCACTTCCACCGTTGATGCAACTGCTACCAAAGTGTTTGCATGGGATTTTGGTGATGCCACTACCAACGCTTTGGCAAGTACTAATCATACGTATGCAACATCGCAAACATTCAATCCTAAACTTACCGTCAGTTATAGTGGCGTCACTGGCTGTACTAATTCTGCAACCAAGAGTATTAACATAGCAGCAGGAGCAACACCGGTTATTACCGCTTCAAAAACTGAAATTTGTCCGGACGAGTCGTCTACACTGACTGTTACGGGCACGTTTAATTCCTTCTTATGGAACACCAATGCCACTACCTCTTCCATTGAAGTTACCACTCCCGGGGATTATTCAGTAACCACGGTTGATGCGAATGGATGTCAAGGTTCTGGGACAAAAAACATCGCAACAAAGACAGTGTGCGAGCCTGTCACTACTGATCTTGAAATTCCCTTAGTATTCACACCCAATGGAGATTCTCAAAATGATCGTTGGGTGATAGCCGGGGTCGAAAATAAGGGAGACTGCACAATGAATGTCTTTGATGGCAGAGGCAGAAGAATTTTTCAGAAGACCGGATATCCAGTGGATGGTTGGGATGGCTCCTTTGATGGAAAAGAAGTTCCGGAAGGAACTTATTATTACGTATTTAGCTGCCCTAACGGAACTCCAGAAACAGGATCAGTTTTAATTGTACGATGATTTTTTTTGATTTAATGACAGCGAGAAATCAACAAACCTTTGCAGGTAGATTTATTTTTTCATTGATGTTCGTTGTGCTGGCAAGCGTTCTGCATGTAAAGGCACAAACTCCGGTTACGGATTATCCCTGCGATAAGCGTAGCGTTGCCAATGGGGGTGTTTGTCCTGTTGGCTGTACCTTCGCACCTGCCATTGAAAAAGGTTGCAACTGTTTTGATAGTATTGACAATGATGGAGATGGAAAGGTTGATGCCGCTGACATTAGTGATTGTGCCCAGTACTTTGGTCTTTCTTTCGTAGGTGGCGGCACCTCCAATTGTAGTATTGTTCCACCGGGCGGCAACGTCTTTGCAGGAATCGGTGCACCGGCACAATCGCAGCAGAATACAGCAGATACCCAATCAAAAGTTGTTGTCGGAGATGTAAACGGTGATGGAGTTCCCGAATCTGTAATTACATCCAAATGGGGTGGTGAAGTCAGGGTGGTAAACCCTAACGGAACCATAAATGCCTCCTACAACCTTAGTGGGAAGAAAAGCCTGTTTACAGGTTTTACGGATATCGATGGAAAGGTGGCTGACCCAGACCGCTTGTTATGTGAACACGAAGTGCTGATTGTAGATATAAAGAGAGCTGCCAATCTACCTCCAGACAAAAAAGCGGAAATCTTTGCCATTGTGAGTAGCCGTGGTGGTAATCCAAAAACAGCTCCTAATGGATTCTATTTACTGGCCCTCACCTGGACCAAACCCGATCCCAATGGTTTGGTATTATTGTACGATCCAATACCGATAGGAACCAACCGGCCAGGCATTATCGGTGTGGCGGATATGGATGGAGATGGCTTTGGCGAAATTTATTTGAGAGATCGTATCTATGCTGCTGAAACTGGAAAGTTGCTTGCCAGCGATGGAGCTAAAACCCATCTTAACACCTCCAACTGGGACGTAGATGTTTCCGCTGCCTCCGTGGCGGTAAATATTCAGGGTGATGCGAAAATGGAATTGATTGTTGGCACCAAGATATTTTCAATTCCCTCGTTAACCAATCGGAATCCGGCAGTTCCATCTTCATTAACCCTGGTTAAGGACATGAATGTGGATTTCCCTGCTACGAAGTGCTTTGTTAAGTTAATGAACGATCCTGCTGAATATGGAGTAGACACCCATAGCAGTGCCAGCGTTGCTGATATAGACCGCGATGGAAATATTGATGTAGTTATATCAGGAGCGCTAAACTCAAGCGTTGGAAGGACCGCTGTTTTTTACTGGAATATTGCCAAGAACAAAGTTGATTATGTTCTTACTCCCTCCAGTGCCGAATTAGGTCTGCCAGCAGCAGACCCGAACTTTGCCAGCTACTCAACAGGATGGATCTGGGGTACTGGTAGGGTAAATATTGGAGATGCCAATGGAGATGGGAAATCCGATCTTACTTTTATTGCAGGCAATCAAATGTTTTGTGTCACCACCAATGCCGCTGGTAACCTGGTAACTTTATGGACTCAGAATTCTACCGTTACGGCAAAGGGTACAATCGGATATCGAACCATTAACGACTCTCGTTCCGGAGTTTTAACAGCCACTATTTATGACTTCGACAATAACGGGCAACCCGAAATGGTTTACCGCGACTCGCAGTCCTTAAATGTTATTGATGGAGCAACGGGTCAGAATCTGCTATGGTCTGTCGTGTGTCAATCGCATACCTATACGGAAGGTCCAGTGATTGCGGATGTTAACGGTGACGGTGCTACGGATATTTGCGTTACCTGCGCTACGGCAAAATTTGATATCAACGATGATATTCAGCAGCAGGCCCTCGGTCAGGTGCGGCTGTATTTTACCAATGGCAACACCTGGCTGCCTACGCGGAAAGTATGGAATCAGCCCGGCTACTTTGTTGTCAATATCAATGATAATCTCACCCTGCCATTTCCACAGCTTGCCCAGACTTCAATCTTTTCGAATGCCCCTTGTCCGAATGGAACGCCAGGTCCTCAGCAACCGATGAATGTTTTTCTCAATCAGGTACCTTTCCTAAACGCCAATGGATGCCCAGTTTTTCCTGCACCCGACCTTACATTTACAGGTGACGATCCCAATATACCAGGTGTTGATACTGATGGAAATGGTGTAGTTAATCCGGCAATTCTGGTAACCCCTCCTATCTGCGGAAACCTGGATATCATCGTTCAGATCCGGTATGCGAATATCGGGGATGTACCCATTACTGATCTGGTGCCAGTAAGTTTTTTCCGGGGCGATCCACGCCTCCCCGGCTCGGTGAGGTTACACAACACAACCATCAATATTACAAATCTTCAGGTTGGCCAAACTGTTTTATCCAATCCAATCATTTTTAATGGCGATGGGACGACATTTGATCTCTTTGTTGCCTTGTATAATGATGGGTCGGTTCTACCTATTGCAGCTTCCGGTCAGACAACGAAAGAATGCTCGATCAGTAATAATGTTTATAGGGTTAATGTAACACCTTCGCCTTTCACTGCCCAGATCAATAAGTTTAAAGACAATCTTAAATGCGTTGCCTTAGATCCAAACTCAGGAGAATTAAGAGCCCGCATTTTTAAAGGTGCAACGGAGGTCTTTGATTTTAGTCCCTATGCATTTCAATGGTATACAGGTGTAGGAACAACGAATCCAATTCCCGTGGCACAAGGTGGTAAAAATTCTGTGATCACCGGATTGGCTGAAGGCGATTATACATTAGTGGTTACCAATACACAAAAAGCATGTTCCTCGGCACCGGTCAGTACGAACATTGCACTAACAATCACCATCCCAGCTGTCACTGTTTCTGTTCTCTCTAATCAAACACAGTGTAATCCTCCTAACGGAAAGTTGGAAGCATTAGTGACGGGGGGAAATACCGGCTATACCTTTGAGTGGTTTACTAACGCTGTGCCTTTGGGAATAACAGCTCCGGTGGCTGATGGACTAAAGGGCGACAATTATACCGTAGTAGTCTCAAGAAATGGATGCGTAACTTCAGCCAATGCTCAGGTGCAGGATCTTGCCATTGAGCCAGATGCCACAGCATCTGTGTTGCAAAATGTGGTTGATTGTACTGTTGCCAATGGTGGATCTATTACAGGACAAGCCCTTCTGGCAGGCGTAGTTCAGAACCCAGCGGAATATACCTTCAATTGGTACTTCTACAATAATGTAGCAGGCACCAGGGGAAGTATCTTGCCTTTAGCAAATGGAACTGGACCAACCCGAACAGGATTAGCCGTTGGGTTTTATCAACTTGAAGTAACAAGAATCTCTACACAATGCCTCGCAAATCAAAGCCCGATTGTACAAGTCATCAATAGTACTGTTCTGCCGGTAGCCCTGATAAATGAAACTGCTCCACAGACTTCCTGCGATCCTACCAATCCTAATGGGGTACTTACTGCATCCGTTGAAGTTGGTGGTGTAGTACAAAATCCTGCAGGCTTTACATTTCAATGGTTCAAGGGTGACAATACCTTGCCGGCAAACCTGCACGCCAACGTTTCAGGCGTCAATGGAAGTATAGCGCAAAAAGTAGCTGGCGGAGGCGTTTTCTATACAGTAAAAGTTACTTCTGCTTTAAATTGTTCTGATACCGAAAAGCGGATTATTACCGAAAACATCAAGGTGCCGGTTATTTCTCTTACGCCCACAAACAATTCGATTTGTGATTCTTCCCTTCCGGGAGGATTCAATGGAAGTATCGCTGCTTCAGTAACTTTTGATGGCGTTGCCGTTGCAGACTTTACGAATTATAAATTCACCTGGCATAATGGAAATCTTACTTCAGATCCAATTATTGCTGTGGCCAATGATAAACTACCCTCGCTCACCCAACGGGGTGGCGGCAATTACACAGCCGTAGTCGAGCGACTGGACCTTTTCTGTAAATCAATTCCTGTCACCACAACAATTACCAATACACCCGTATTGCCCGTAATCACCGTTAGCACCGTGCCTTCTACCAATTGCGTGGGTGGTGCACCTAATGGCGCATTAACTGCTTCTACAGTTACTCCCATTGCACCTTACACCTTCAAATGGTATTCGGGGAACCTTGTTAATTCCGGTTCGGAACTTACACCTCTCAACAATGCCACCGTTACCGGATTGCAGGGCGGTGCGAACTATACCGTAGAAGTAACCATCAACGCTTCCGGTTGCAAAAGCACGCTTACCACTCCGCTCGCTGATAACAAACAGTTACCCATACTTACCCTCACACCTGCACCCAACTCCATCTGCGATGTAGCTCTTGGCTTCAATGGTTCCATTGCTCAAAATACATTAACGGATGTTAATGCCTTGGGTGGTGATACCTACACTTTCGCATGGGGCACCGGAAATAATATGACCAGCATTATTGGTGGACAGTCTGCCTCTTCGCTAACCGGAAGAAACGGTGGGTTCTATACGGCAACAACAAGAAACACCCGGCTAAATTGTACCTCGGCTCCGGTTACGGTGGAAATCCTTAACTCTCAGGTATTCCCGGTGATCACTACTACCAATGTGCCTTCCACTAATTGCGCGGGCGGTACTTCCAATGGTTCTACCGCTGCTAATGTAGGTGGCGTAACAGCCGGATTCACGTTTAACTGGTTTGCCGGTAATCTCATTACTGATCCTGCTGTGCCAATAGCCAACGGAGGAAATATATTTGCTACCAGTGCGCTGCAAGGTGGAACCAACTATACCGTTAAAGTGCGTAATAATTCAAGTGGTTGCGAAAATACCCTAACAACGCTCTTGCCAGACAACAAGCAACTTCCTGTACTTACTCTCATCCCTGCACCGAACTCTATCTGTGATGTAGCTCTTGGTTTCAACGGATTGATTTCGCAAAATACATTAACCGATGCTAACGCATTGGGTAGTGATACCTATACTTTTGCATGGAGTAACGGCAATGACATGACCAGCATTATTGGTGGACAAATTGCTTCGCCTCTCTCCGGACGAAATGGTGGATTCTATACTTCTACCATCACCAACAACCGGCTCAAGTGTACTTCCGCTCCCGTTACTCTGGAAATCATCAACACACAAATCTTCCCTGCTATTACAACTACCACGGTGCCTTCTACCAATTGCGCGGGCGGTACTTCCAATGGTTCTACCGCTGCTAATGTAGGTGGCGTAACAGCCGGATTCACTTTTAACTGGTTTGCGGGGAATCTCATTACTGATCCGGCTGTGCCAATAGCCAACGGAGGAAATACATTTGCTACCAGTGCCCTGCAAGGTGGAACCAACTATACCGTTAAAGTGCGTAACAATTCAAGTGGTTGCGAAAATACCCTCACAACACTCTTGCCTGATAACAAGCAACTTCCGGTTCTTACACTTAACCCAGCCGCTAACTCCGTCTGTGATATTACGCTCGGATTCAATGGTTCC
>Ga0163149_10002759_pt1 | contig 20699 bp, 17 predicted proteins | sample OliLakLV19MP5G1_FD_148604 | JGI IMG/M metagenome (GOLD analysis project Ga0163149, IMG submission 148604) | Freshwater microbial mat bacterial communities from Lake Vanda, McMurdo Dry Valleys, Antarctica - Oligotrophic Lake LV.19.MP5.G1 | ecosystem: Environmental > Aquatic > Freshwater > Lake >...
GACGCGGGCGGCCCGACCTTGGCTGCGTACTTCCGGCTCACCCCACTCGAGAGCGCGGAGGCTGAAGGACCTCACGCGCCCTCGGACCAGCCTCACAGACTCCAGGTGAGTTGCACGCCGTTCGTCAGGTTGAACGTCGAGCTCGTGCAGAACGTCGCCGCATTGCGGTACCAGACCTGATAGTTGCGCGTCCCCGGAATGGTGACGCCGCCCTTCGTTGCAACGGGCAGGTCGGCGCCGACCGGGTACTGACTCGTACCTGCGACGTTCGTCTTCGTCCCGAGACGCACGATCGTGCCACTGGCACAGCGCAGACCGTCGCCGAACGCTGACCCCAGTCCGCCGGCTTGCTGTCCCGTTGCCTGGAAGTAGAGCGCGGAGCTGCTCGGCATCGACGAGCCCACGAGGACGATGGTGTCGCTGCCGAGGCTCGCATTCCCGCTCGCGCGAATTCGCCCGCCGTTGCCGAGTGAGTGGAGGCACCCGGCTTGAGCTCCAGGCGCCGAGACGTTGCCGCACGGGCAACCCGTGCCCGTACCGTCACCGAAGCAATAGAGGAGGCCGGCGAAGCCCTCGCATGCGTCCGCGATCCCGTTGCCGTTCACGTCCGCGGCCGTGCCCTCGGCGATCTCACGATCGTCGGGGATGCCGTCCGCGTCGCAATCGTTCGAGGCCGCGACGTAGAGCAGCACGCTGTAGTCCTCGTCCGGACTGCCCGGGATGCCGCTCGTCCCCGTGGAGCGCTCGAACAGGCCGTCGTCGTTGTTGTCGTAGAGGATCGAGGCCGAGATCAGGATGCCGCCCAGCGTGCGCGCGTCGTCGGTGGCGAGCCCCGCGATCGAGATGTTGCGATCGGCGACTTCGGCGATGTTGCCCGACCACGCCGAGCCCGACGAGATCGAGTCGACGTCGTTCAAGGTCAGGAAATCGATCCTGTAGTCGCGCGTCGAGTTCGATCCGCGATGGATGTCGCCTTGCGCGAGCACGAGTTCCAAGACGTAGCTCTGCGTGGCCACGCGCCAAGTCGCGCGGAAGAGGCCCACCGACACCGCGCCCGGGTTCGACGAGCGTTGGAAGGATCCGAGGAACCACACGTTCCCGACGGAATCGATCATCGGTGCGGAGAGACACGGACCACGGCCCGTCGAGAAAGGTCGCAAATTACCGATCACCGTGGTGCCGTTCTGGAGGATCGACTTGCCGCTCGTGGCATCGGTCCAGGCCGCGGCGCGCCAGGTCGTGCTCCCCGTGAGCGGATCGATGCGCGCGACTGCGATGTAGTTGCGCGGATTGTCGAACGGGGCCGAGATCTGCGACGGCGAAGTGAAGCCGTAGTACACGGTGCCCGCTGCGACGAGGTTGCCCGCTTGATCGGTTCCGAGCGCCACTTGGGAGGACCCGCCGCGGAACGCGGTCTGACTGAAATAGTGGTCGAACTGCTGCGCTGCGGTCGGTGCCCACAACGGGTGTTCGGGATCGAGTCCCGCGGCCGGCGCGGGCAGTGAGCGCGCGATCGGCGAGACCGAAGCCCCGTTCGCGCCCACGCCGAAGATCGCCAGCCCGTCGCGCAAGCCCGACTGACCCGCAGCACCCGCGAGGATCCCGGCCGTGCCGTTCGGAGCGCCCGGGAAGAGATTCGGGAACACGTTCGACGTGTAGCCGACGCTGCCGCGATGGTCCGTGAAACCCGGCAAGTGCACACCAGCTCCGCCCGCGATCGCCGCTCCGGCGACCGACTCGAAGACGTACTGGATCGCGAAGTTCGACCCGATCAGGATCGGTCGGCCCGCGACCGAGCGCGGCACCGCATTCGGCACGTTGTGCGGGGTCGCCGATCCGGCGAGGAGCCGCGTCGTCGCATCGAAACCGAGCGGAAAACTGCCCGAAATCACGTTGAGCGCCGCGGCCCGGGCGGCCATGTCGACGCGGAAGAGATTGTTGCCGAGGACCGTCGAGAATCCATCGCAGCTGAACGTGCCGAAGTTGTCGGCGCGGAAGTGGACCGCGCCGTCCTCGTCGACGGCACCCATGCCGAACTGCGCCGTGTTGCACCCGTCGGTCGCGCCGTTCGTCCCCGCGACGACACGCGAGACGTAGAGCCGCGACGGACGGTTCGCCGCGAAGTTGGCGACGCCGCCCGTGATCGCACCGAGCGAGGTGCCGGTCGGATCGCCGTCCGAGAACTCGCTCGCGGCGAAACCGAATTGGAAGCTGGTCCCTGCCGGGGGCGCGATCGATCCGGGCACGCCGTTCCGCGTCGGATCACCGTTCACGCCGAGACCCGGCGCGTTCCAGTTGGCGTATTGCGCGCGCAAGAACGGCACGTTCGAAGCGACTCGACGCGACAACGCCTGTGCGCCGAACTGGCCGTTGAAGAAGACCGGCGCGACGTTGCGCTGCTGACTTGCCTTGGCGATGGGTGCGAGCGCGAACGTGCGGCCGGAGCTCGACTTGAACGCGGTCAGGTCGACCACGTAGTCGTTGATCTGCTCCGCGGCGGCGCGTGAGTCGACGGCGTCGCCGGGAAGTGCGTTCAGGAGTGAGACGCTGTCCTGCGCGGGCGTCGTCGCGGTGAGCGCCGCGAGAGCGAGGAGGGTCGTGGAGATGTGCATGGTGGTTCGAGAGAGAGCCGGGGTGCGAGGGGTAAAGACTGCCCGCCCCGCGCCCCATCGGGTCGCGAGTACGGACTCTGCGTCTCACGATCGATCGCTCACGTCAACCGCGGATCAGGGTCGGCACGCAAGAACGCGAATCCGGCGGATCGACCGTGCCGAGGCCGCACACGCCGATCTGCGAGCCGTCGCGCCGTTCCAGAGCCGGGCCACGCGCTCGCTTCTCCGTTGCGACTCGTCCCGCGCCGCACCAGACTCCGCGTCCATGTCTCCGTCCCCCGGCTCCCCCACGCTGATCCTCGTACCCACCGCCGTCGAAGAGCGCCGCCTCGAGGACCACGGCGGTTTCGACTCCGGCCTGGGCATCGTCACGTTGTGCGGGTTCGGCCCGATCGCGGCGGCAGCGCGCACCGCGGAGTTGCTCGCCACATTGCGGCCGTCGCGCGTCGTCCTCGTGGGGATCGCGGGGACGTTCGACCCCGAGCTACTGCCCATCGGCCGCGCGTTGGAGTTCGATGCGGTCGCGGTCGAAGGGATCGGCGCCGGCGAGGGCCGAAGTCTGGCCGGCCCTGCGGCGCTGGGATTTCCTCAGTGGCCGGGCAGCGCGAGCGCGGAGGCGATCCACGATCGGATCGTGCTCGCCGCGAGCCGCGTCCGCGACCCCGAACGCCTGCGCGATCCCGCGCGCACGGCACTCCTCCTGTCGACGTGCGCGGCGTCCGCGTCGCCGGAACAAGCGGCCCTGCGTCGCGAGCGTTTTCCCGAGGCGTTGGCGGAGGACATGGAGGGCTTCGCGGTCGCGTTCGCGTGCGCTCTCGCCGGCGTCCCGTGTCACGTCGTACGGGGCGTGTCGAACGTCGTGGGTAATCGCGATCCGGCGCACTGGCGCATCCCGGCGGCGCTCGCGGCCGCGCGTTTGTGCGCGCTCGATCTGCTGCGACGTGGAGACGACCCGAAGTGAACGAGCGCCGCGTGCGTCTCGGCATCTCGCCCTGCCCGAACGACACGTTCGCGTTCCACGGATTGCTCACGGGAGCCGTGCGTCCGCGCGGATTCGAAATCGCACTCGAACTGCACGACATCCAAGCCCTGAACGACGGCTTTGCAGCCGGACGTTTCGACGCAGCGAAAGTGAGCTTCGCCGCCGCACTCGCGTGGGGCGACACGAGCGTGGTGCTGCACGCCGGTTCGGCTCTCGGATTCGGCGTCGGGCCGCTCTTGCTCGCGCGGCGCGGCGCACCGCCGCTGAACATTGGTTCTCGCGATATCCGCGTGCTGTGTCCGGGAGAGCACACGACGGCACACCTCCTCTACCGGCTCTTCCACGGAGACGTCGGCCGCGTCGAGCACGTCGTCTTCTCGGAAATTCTCGGCACGCTCGAACGCGGCGAGGCCGACTACGGCGTGTGCATCCACGAAGGACGCTTCACGTACGCGAGTCATGGCTTGACGCTCGTCGCGGACTTGGGGGCGACCTGGGAGTCGCGGATGCACGTACCGTTGCCCCTGGGCGGAATCGTGGCGCAGAAGACCCTCGGTGCGGCGGTCATCGTCGAACTCGACGCCGCGATCCGCGCGAGCCTCGACCTCGCTCGCGCCGAACCGGAGGCAGCGCTCGCCACCATGCGTCGGCACGCGCAAGAACTCGACGACGCGGTGATCCGCGCGCACGTCGATCTGTACGTGAACGAATGGACGCGCGATCTCGGACCCGTCGGGACGAATGCGTTGCGCGTGCTGTCACACGCGGCGCGCGAAGCCGGTTTCGTCGCGCGTCACTTGCCCGAACTGACCGTCGCTGCCGACGGCACGCCGTAGCGCAACTCGAGGCACGACGCAGGTCCGATCGCGGGTCGAGTGATCACGAAGACGCGATCGTAGGCGTCATCCGGGAGCATCGTGACGCCGCGATCGACGATCGTTCCGGCGATCGTCACGCCCAGCAATTCCGCGACGCGCGGCACCGTGTTCGAATGCCCACACACGACGGCGATGGATCCTGGGCCGAGGGAGTCGAGGGCGGCGACGACGATCTCCGACTTCGCGGCCGGCAGTGATTCGCTGGCGATGCCGAGCACCTTCGTGAGCGGCACGAGGGTCTCCTGAGTCCGCTTCAGCTCGCTCGTGAAGAGCTGCGTCGCACCCGCCGAGCCGAGGACCCGCGCGAGCTCCAGCGCACGCGCCGCGCCGACCTCGGACAGCGACGGATCCCGCGGATCCTTGGGCGACGACTCCTTCTCGCCGTGCCGCACGAGGATCACGGTGCGCGACGAAACGGGCGGCGCGTCCTCGGCGCAGAGCGCGATGCCGATCGGTGCGAGGACGAGAACGGCGAGCAGGACGAGCAGTGCCGGCGGGAGGCGCATCATGCGGACATCCCACGGCCCGGAAGCCTAGGGCGCAACCGTCCCGGCCTCAGGCGGCTCACAATGCGGAGGCGACACAAGGTGGAGGCGACGCGGTGTGGAGGCGACGCGGTGTGCAGGCGACACCGTGTGCAGGCGACACGGTGTGCAGGCGGCACCGTGTGCAGGCGACACGGTGTGCAGGCGACACGGTGTGCAGGCGGCACCGTGTGCAGGCGGCACGGTGTGCAGGCGGGACGGTGTGCAGGCGGCACGCTGTGCAGGCGGCACGCTGTGCAGGCGGCACGCTGTGCAGGCGACACGGTGTGTGGGCGACACGGTGTGGCGCGACACGGGCGGGAGTCGACACGGGCGGGAGTCGACACGGGCGGGAGTCGACACGGTCTCGAGGCGACTCACGCCGTGGAGTCGGCCCCGAACGCCGACGCCCCGCTGGGAGCGGGGCGTCTGGGCCGGGCGCGATGCGTCTCGGCGCAGCGCACGTCGGAACTGGGCGAGTCCGCGCGGAGCGACTCGTGGAACCGCGAGGGTTGCTGGAACCGGGGGCGTGAGCCCCGCGATCAGCGTCCCATCGGCGGCTTGGGCGGCGTCGGCGTCGGCGCCGGCGCCGGCGCCGGCTTCGCTCCACCGGCGGCATTCGGACCGCCCGCATCGCGGACCTCGAGCATCTCCTTGCGGATGTCCTGAGCGATGTTCTTGATGTCCATCATCGCCTTGCGCACGCGGGAGGTCGCGGCCTTGTTGCCGGCTTCGGCCTTCTCCACGTCCGGCCGAGCGTCGTTCACGGCCTTGACGAGGTTCTCGTAGTTCTGGCTCATCGTCCTGGTCTTCTCGGGTGCTGGGGGCCGCGCAGGGGCGTGCCCGGAGGGGTTCGGAAAGGGCTTGGATAGCCCTTCGAGGGCTCGGCGATCAAGCACGGGGCTGGAAGTCCGGCCCGGTGCAGGGGTCCGGACCGCTGGGCCCGGGAGGCGTAAACATCGCCTCCGGGCTGTCTTGTGTCAACGCGCGAGATCGCGAGGACGCAATCCGGCGAGGTCCAGGACGCGCGCGAAGTCGGACGCTTTCACCGGTTGGATGGACAGGCGTTGCCCGCGTTGGAGGAGCGCCATCCCAGCCAACTCGGGGGTCGCGCGGATCTCGGACAGGGTCACGAAGCGCGTGCAACGCATCACCGCCTCGACCTCGACCTCCCACCATGTCGGCAGCGCGCGCGTGCTCTTCGCGTCGAAGTGGTCGTCCGCGGGATCGAACTGCGTCGCGTCGGGACGCGCGGCGCTCGCGATGCGCGCGATCCCCGCCACGCCCGTGGGTTCGGCACTCGAGTGGTAGAAGAGCACGAGATCCCCCACGCGCATGACGTCGCGCAGGAAGAGCTTCGCTTGGTGGTTGCGGACGCCGCTCCAGCCCGTCGTGCGCTTCGGTGCGGACCACAGATCGTCGAACGAGAACGAGGTGGGCTCCGACTTGAGCAGCCAATGCGCGGTCTCCGTCGTGATGCGTGGCTTCGTCGCGGGAGTCCTCGCGGCGCGGGGAGCCGTCGCCTTCTTCGGAGCGCGTGGCTCCACACGCGCGGGCGCAGCGCGTGTCGAGCGCGAACTCTTCCCTCGAGGCGCGCTCATGCCGATTGGCGCAAGCCCGCCGGCCCCGCATCGGGTCCGCGCAACGCAGCCGGCGCACCGAGGACTTCGGACGCGATGATCGCGCGCCGCAGCGCTGTGCGACGCGCCTTCGCGTCGGCCAACGCCGTGAAGATCACTTCGGGACGTTGCGCCCTCTGAATCGTCGCGGCTGCCGTCGGCGCGCCGAGCGACGTCATCTCATCCGCGGCGACGTTCACGCGCCGGCCGGCCCCGCTCTCGCGTTCGCGTTTCAGGAACTCGGTCCGCGAATCGCGTTCATCGCGCAATCGGCGATCGAGCTCCTCGCGCGCTTTCGTCTCCTCGTCGACGACGAAATGCTCGGCATCCGCGGTCTCTTCGGTCGCTGCGGCCTCGGCCTCTTCCTCACTGGGCGCTTCCGAGAGATCCGACAATCGACCGGCGAGCTGCGTCGGCGGTGTCGCTTCGGCCGCGACGTGTCGTGACATCGGCGGCGGCGGAGCGACCGTCGTGGTGCGCGCGGGCGGCTCTTCGCCGCGCAGGAGAGCTTCGAAGCGACGCCTCGCTTCGCCGAGGTCCTCGACCTCGCCGGCGGGAAAGCCTCCCTGGTCTCGCGCCTGACGGCGCTGCTCCGTCAGTTCCTTCTTCTTCGCCAAGGTCTCCTTGATCCCGCGCAGGATCGGCAGACCGATGAACATGAAGATCAGAACCGCTTTGATGATCCAGCCGGGAAACGATTCCTCGGCGAGAAGTGCCAGCGTCGTCATGGCGTCGCTCACGTCGGGTTCCGCTCAGCCTTCCTGATTCGCCGCGTCACCCGGACCGGAGATCGCCGCGCGCATCCGCGTGTCGCTCTCGATGTTGCGCATGCGGTAGAGATCCATGACGCCCAGGTTGCCGCTCTTCAACGCCGCGGCGATCGCCATGGGGATCTCGGCCTCCGCGAGGACGACCTTGGCGCGGTTCTCCTGCACCATCGCCTTGAACTCCTGCTCGGCTGCGACGGCCATCGCGCGGCGCTGCTCGGCGCGCGCTTGCGCGACGCGCTTGTCGGCTTCGGCTTGGTCGGCTTGGAGTCGCGCCCCGATGTTCACGCCGATGTCCACGTCGGCGATGTCGATCGACACGATCTCGAACGCGGTGCCGGCGTCGAGGCCCTTCGCGAGCACGTTCTTCGAGATCGAGTCGGGGTTCTCGAGCACGTCCTTGTGCGACGCCTTCGAACCGATCGTCGACACGATGCCTTCGCCGACCCGAGCGATGATCGTCTCTTCGCCGGCGCCGCCGACGAGGCGCTTGATGTTCGTGCGCACCGTGACGCGCGCTTTCGCGAGCACTTGGATGCCGTCCTTCGCGACGGCGGCGATCTCGGTCTTCCCTGACGCGGGATTCGGGCAGTCGATGACCTTGGGCGTGACGCTGGCCTTCACGGCCTCGAGCACGTCGCGTCCGGCGAGGTCGATGCCCGACGCCGTGCGGAAGTCGAGCTCGATGCCGGCGCGGTTCGCCGAGATCAGCGCCTGTACGACGCGCTGCACGCGGCCGCCGGCCAGGAAGTGCGCTTCGATGTCGCGCGTCGTGATGCCTTCGATGCGCGCCTGCACGAGCATGATCTTCGCGTCGAGGATCGCCGACGGGCTGACCTTCCTGAGGCTCATCGCGAACATGTCGAACGGTCCGATGCCGGCGTTCGTCGTGACCGAGCGCACCCACAAGTTCGCGTAGCGCAGCACGACCACGAGGAAAATCAGCAGGAACAGGCCGAGCACGAGGAACATGCCGATCTTCCACACGGGGAAGCCGGAATCTTGCGCCGCTTGGGAGGCGGGACGGAGCTGCAGGGCGAGCGCGAGAAGGGAGGGTGCGTTCATGGTTCGAGATCGAATGGGTGGGGACGACCGCGCGTTACGGCCGTCGAGGACGGCCGCGCATCACGGTCGGTGAGGAGGACCGCACCTCACGGCGCGGCTCGAGAGGATGATTCTTGGATTTGAGCGACGACCACGCGATTGCCCGCGACTTCGATGACGCGAATGCGTGATCCCGCTTCGATGGCTTCGCCGCGGCTGACGACGTCGACGCGACGACCCGCGAAGATCGCGACGCCGGCGGGACGCAGGAGCGAATCGACGACGCCCTCTTGCCCGAGCATCCCCTGGTCGCGCGGATCGACTGCGCCCGTCTCCGTGAACGTCGCGCCGGGGTTCACGAGGACCTTTCCGAGCGGTCCCTTCGGCAGGAGCTTCATGCCGAGGAGGATCGCGATCGGGACGCCGATCGCACTGGCGACGAGCAGGTTGACGCCGAACGCGGTGTCGATCGAGAAGGCCCACGCGACCGAGCCGATCAAGCTGATCGCTGCGGCGGCGCCGAGTGCGCCAAGGCTCGGGAACAGGAACTCCAGCACGATCAGGACGAGCCCGAGGACGAAAAGGACGATCGGCCAGTTCACGAGGCGTTCTCCGGGAGACCTTCGACGACGAGTCGACCGCTGCCGACTTCCAGGACGCGGACGCGCGATCCCGCGAGGACGAACGCGCCCAGCGAACGCGCTTCGAATTCGACTCTCTGGTTTCCGTCGATCGCGACCTTGCCGACCGGACGCAAGTCGGTGAGCGCGACTCCGCGTGCGCCGAGCGCCGGCAGCTCGACCGATTCGGGCATCGCGCCCGCGAACGCTCCGGTCGGATCCGGCGCCAGCACCACGCGCCGCAGGATCGGCGTCTTCGGCAACCAGCGTGACATCACCATCGCGACGATGATCGCGAGGACCGCGGCGAGCGCGTACTCGATACCCGTGTCGAGGAGTCGTTCGCCGACGATCGGGTCCGCGAGCGTGAAGCCCGGTCCGACGCTCGCAGCGATGAGCCCGCCCGCGACGAGAACGCCGCCGCTGATGCCCAACCACAGCGTGCCCGGGAACGCGAGGATCTCGAGGACGATGAGTCCGAGACCGATCGCGACCGCGACGATGTGCGGCACTTCGGCCAGACCGGCGAGGTACTTGCCGCCGACGACGGCCAGGATGCATGCCGCGGCCAGGATGCCCGGCAATCCGAATCCCGGCAGCTTGAGCTCGAGGTAGCCGAGCACGATCGCCGCCAGGATGAGCAGCGGCGTCAAGCGTTCGAGCCAGACCACGGTGCGCTCGCCCGTCGAACGCTCGATGACGTTCGATGCGTCACCCGGCGCGTACCCGATGCGTTCGAGCACCTGCTCCAAGTTCTCCGCGATGCCGTCGGCGAAGCGCAATTCGACCGCCTGTTTCGCGGTCAAGTTCAAGAGCTTGCCCGCGCTGCTGATCGTCGCGACGAGTTCGTATTCGCGCCCCGATTCGCGCAGGTCGTCCCATTGCTCGCCATCGAAGAGTCGCAGTTCGTTCTCGACGCGCACCTGACGCACCTCGACGGACGGATCGACCATCGCCATCGCGAGCGCCGGCGGTCGTCCACGACGCTCCGCCATGGACGCGAACTGCGAGCGCAGGAAGGAGAGCTGCTTCTCACGCACGCCGTCGTCCGTCGGGAGTGAGGTCATTCCCTCGGCGCCCTCGACGATCGGGTACGCCGACCCGACGGTTCCCGAGGGCGTCATGTAGACGGACTTCGCGGTCAACGCGATCAAGGCACCCGCGGAAGCGGCGTGATCGTGGATCCAACACGCGAGCTCGAGCCCGTCCTCCTCCGCCGCGAGGAGCTGCTTCTGCAGGTCCCACATGACCTCGATGCTGCCGCCGGGCGTGTCGATCTCGAGCAGCAACGCGCTCGACCCGGATTGCTTCGCCGCGCGGACGCCGCGGGAGATCAAGGCCAGCGCGCCGACATCGATCGGACCGTGGAGTCGAACGTGGGTCACTCGCGGTCCGGCTGCGGTCTCCGAGGCGGCTGATCCGCCACAGGCCGGCGCGAGGACGAGGGCGAGGACGAGGGCGAGGCCGAGGGCCACGCAGGCCGATGAGGCCCGCGAGCTGTGAGTGAGGGCCGGCCGACCGCGGTGAGCGCCCGGACGGAGGGCGGCGAGGAATCGGCGAGCCACGGACAGGATCGAGTCGATCACGGGGGCGGCAGTCTAGGGGGTGCGAGGGCGCGAACGCGATCCGGTCCGGATTCGCTCCATCCACCCGACCCGGAGGTCGAAACGGAGATCGAACGGGTTGCGGCGGAGTCAGCGCTTGCCGGGCCGACGATCGCCGCCTACGCTGATCCCGGAGAAATGATCATGAAGAAACTCATCGCGCTTTCCGCTCTCGTCGCCGTCGTCACCCTTTCCGCGGGTCTCGGCGCGCGTTCGACCGAATCGGCACCGTGTGTCGCCCACACGCACGTCGTCGACGTTTCCGACCCGGATCCGAGCGAGTGCCTCCTGTGCGGCGGCAATCCGACCGTGCACGTCCGCGCGTTGTGGGCGATCCAGAAGATCTCGGCGGGCGCTTTCGTGCTGCGCTTCCTGTAGCACGCGATCCAGGTTCGAGTCGTCCGAGCGCGGCCGGTTGCTACCGGACGCGCTCGCGCGCATTTCAGGCCGCATTTTCAGGCACGCGCGCGCCCACTGCGGATGCTCACGAGTGAGGGTGGAGCTGGCGGGAGCGCATGGGAATCGAACCCACCGGCCCCGCTGTTCACGAAGCCCAACCGGCTTTGAAGGCCGGGCGGCACACCAGCACCGATCCGCTCCCACATGGGGCCGCGCATTGCAAACCGCCTCGCCCGTGCTTGCAAGGGTGATGCGCCGATCGTGATGCTCCGTGCTCCCGAGCCAGCGCATGCGCGCCCAGCCCCTCCCCAGGATGACCATGACGATCCGATCCTCCGCCGCCGCCGCACTCACGAGCCTGTTCCTCGCCGCGCTCCCGTCCTGCACCTCCACGACTCACGAGCCCGGCGGCGCGAGCGAAGTCGTGGGACCTCCGACGCCGGCGCTGAGCGAATCGGAAGCCATGGCCCGGATGATGGAGATGGCCACTCCGGGCGCCCCGCACGCGGAACTCATGGCGCGGGCCGGCACGTGGGCGGTGGACTACAAGTACCGCATGAGCCCGGATGCGGACTGGACCACGGCGCAGGGCGTCGTCTCTTCGAAGCCCGTCCTCGGCGGTCGCTACCTCATGGAGGAGCACGCGATGGAGATGATGGGCCTGCCGATGCAAGGTCTCTTGTTCCTCGGCTTCGACAACTCCACGAAGGAGTACACCTCGCTGTGGATGGACACGAGCTCGACGTGGTGGGTCGAGGCGCGCGGAACGCAAGGCGCCGAGGGCGCGACGAACATGACGGGCACGATGAAGGACATCGCTGGAACGCGGCCGTACCGGATGAAGAGCTGGAAGAAGGCTGACGGCGCGATGGAGCACGAGATGTACGACACGATCGGCGGCCGTGAAGTGCTCGTGATGACGTACTCGTCGCGGCGCAAGCCCTGATCGGCTCGACTCGTCGCCCGGCCGCGTTCACTCCGCCGTGACCGCGGCCGCGCTCGATGGCGGCGCTCACGCTCGTCGCGTCCTCACGCGCGGGCGTGCGGGAGGAGCACGCCGGGTGCGCCGGCGTCGGCTTCGTCGCTCATCCCACCGGCCCACGCGCGCACGACGCGTTCGCCGTCGTGGAATGCTTCGAGGCCGCACGTGAACGGCAAACCGTTCTCGCGCGCGTCGAAATCGGTCGGCAACGGCACGCGCACGCCGCGTGCGCCGCGAAACACTTGACCGTCGAGTCTCACCACGACGCGCGGATTGCTCAACAGGCCCGGCGATTCCAGTGCCACGACGAGATGACGCGCGCGCCGGCGCAGCACGAGTGTCGCCGCGTTCTCCTTCGGCCCGTCGCGCAAGAGGAACGCGCGTCGCGGTATCGCGTCGGCGACGGCGACGCGCACGCGCGCGATCGGCGCTTCGAAATCGACCTCGCCCGCGGCGCGACCGGGCCCCTTGCGCCACGCGAGTCGCGCGACCAGGAGCGGATCGCCACCGGGACGGCGGGCACCGCCCGAGAGTGCGAACTCGACGCTCTCGCTCGCGCCGGGCGCGAGATCGAACGCGCGCGGCAGGCCGCTCACGTCGAACACGCCGCGGCGCACGAGGAACCCGACTTGGACGCGGATCGCGAACGCGAATGGGTTCGTGACGCGCGCGGACCTCGTCCACGAGCCGCTCCAGTCGCCGGCGAGCAGACTGCCGGGTTCGGGCGCGATCTCGAGCGGCGCGATCTCGACCGGCCACGCGCCCGCGTGATCGGGCGAGAGCTCGAAGAGTCGCCGCGCAGCCAGCGCGCGCCGCGGCTCACGCGTCGTGAACGCGTGCAGGCCGAGGCGGTGCGCGCGCATGAGATCGTCGGGTAGATCGACATCGAGGGCCCAACGTTCGAGCGGCCAATCCTCGGACGCGATCGCTGCGCTCCACGCGGCGACGGGAGCGGCCAATGCAGCGATCCCGTCCTCGCGCACACGTTCGAGCAGGCGTTCGTCGAGTTCGCGCGTCAGCGCCATGACCGACAGACCAGCATCCCGCGCCGCGAGCACGTCGGCGCGTTCGTCCAGCGCGACGCGCAGAGAAACGCGCGGCGCGAGTTCGCGTGCGAGCTCGGAGAAACGCGTGACGGACTGCGCGCCGTGGAGACGCACGAGCAGGTTCGAGGCCGGGCCGTGCAGGTCGGCCAGCTCGAACAGTTCTTCGAGGAGGAGTAGTTTTTCGCCGCGAAATCGCGCGTGGAAGCTGGCACCGGCGTCGAGGTCCGCGAGCTCCGTCCAGCGTTTCTCGGCGAGGATCCCCGGACCGTTCGTCGTGCGCTCGAGGCTCGCGTCGGCATGAACGACCATCTCGCCGCTCGCGCACGAGCGGACGTCCGCCGCCACACCGTCGAGGCCGAGCGCGAGCGCAGTCGCGAAGCCCGCGCGCGTGTTCTCGGGGGCTTCGAGCGGTGCGCCGCGCGCGCCCAAGACGAAAGGGGCGCGTGTGGCCAAGCCGCGCTCTCCTACTCGAACGCGACGAGGACGGCGCCGCTCGGTCGAACTTCGCCGATGCGCGCGACGAGCACGTCGCGCGCGCGGAGCTCGGCCTCGAGTTGTTGCGCGCGCGCTGCCGGAACCGTGATGAGGAGCCCGCCCGAGGTCTCGGCTTCGAAGCCGAGTGCCACGAGCGCGGGATCGATCCCGGAGCGAATCGACACGACGTCCTCGAGCGCCGCGCGGTTCTTCTTCGAGCCGCCCGACATCACGCCGGCACGCGCGAAGTCGAGAGCGCGGTCCAAGAGCGGCACGCTCGCGAGCTCGATCGCGAGGGTCACTTTCGAGCCACGCGCCACGTTGCGCGCATGACCCGCGAGTCCGAAGCCCGTGATGTCCGTCGCCGCGTGCGCGCGCGCCGCGTTCATCGCGAGGGCGCCACGATCGTTGAGCTCGGCCATCTGCTGCGCCGCGGGCAGGAGACCCGCCCACGCGATCTTCGCCTGCTTGCCCGCCGTCGTGAGCGCACCGGTGCCGAGGCGCTTCGTGAGGTAGAGCACGTCACCGACTCGAGCGCCGCTGTTCGCCGAGACCGCACGTCGATCGACGAAGCCCGTGATCGCGAAACCGAACAGCGCCTCGGCGCTCTGGATCGTGTGGCCGCCGACGACCATGGCACCGGCCTCGCGACACTTCTCGAAGCCGCCGCGGAAGATCTCGGCGGTCCACTCGGGCGAGAAGTCCTTCGGAATGCCGGCCAAGTTGAGTGCCGTGAACGGTCGGCCCCCCATCGCATAGACGTCGGAGAGCGAATTCGCGGCCGCGATCGCGCCGTAGAAGTACGGGTCGTCGACGACGGGCGGGAAGTAGTCGACCGTCTGCACGAGCGCGAGGTTCGTGTCCGCGGGCAGACCTTCCACCCCCGCGAGCTCGACGACGCCGGCGTCGTCGAAAGACTCAGGACCCACGATCATTCGGCCATCACCTTGGCCGTCGAGGCCGCGCAGCACGTGCGCGAGTTGCCCGATGGGCATCTTCGCGGCTCAACCCGCGCAGTCGGCGTAGTCGGTGAGACGCTTCGGTTGCATGTCGCTCATGTGCGCGACGTTAGCACGGCGCGCCTCGGTTTTCGCGAGATCACCTGCGACCGGGCGCCGTCCGAGACGTCCTCCGAGTGGAGCACGTCATGTCGCACCTTCGTCTCGTCCTCGTCGCAGTCGCCCTCGTTGCGGCAGCCGCCATCGGAATTCGACTCCACACGGGGCGCGAGCTCGACGCGGCGGTCGAGCGCTCGACGTCGGTGCGCTCCGATCCCGTCGCGAGCTCGGTCGACCTGGAGGCGCCGGACGTGAGCCGGCGCGCATGTCGTCATCCGAGTCCGGCGATCCAGCAGCCGGCGGTGGAAGCCTCCGCAGCGAAAACCGCGTTCCAGCCCGACCTCCTCGAACGGCTCGTCGAATTGCTCGGCGAGGTCGCGCGTGCCGAACGCGCGCGGCAGGCGGATCGCCTCCAGACGCTCGTCGGCCGAGCCCTCTCTCCGACACACGGTCTCGCCGCGGTGCTCCGGCTCCTCGAGCAGCGCGGCTTCGACGAGCAGGCCGAGCCGTTCTCGGGCGCGCTGACGGTCGCCGCATCGGCGGCACAGATGGAGAGCGCGCGCGGCGAGAACGGCGATCTCGCGCTCATCCTCGCGCGGTTGCCCTTCCAACCGGACAACGCCCGAGCACGACTCCCGGTGCTGTTGTCGGGCCTCGACGTGGACGGGCGTCCGATTCTCTCGGCGCGTTGGTGGCCGGAGCTGCTCGGCTTGCAGCAGGCGCACCCGGACCTCGCGGAGGACTTCGGGCCGCTCTTCGAGAACCTGCACCGCGATGCAGCCGGCCTGCAGGGACTCGCGAGCCTGCTGCTCGAGGCCGCGCGGCTCGTCGAATTCCCTCACGTGGTCGCAGGCGCGATCCACGGCCTCTCCGTCCTCGATCCGGCACTCGGTGCATCCGTCGCGTCCACCTTGCGCGCACGATCGGACCTCGACGTGGAACTCCACCACGAGCTCGCGCGCCTCACGGCGAGTCTCCTGCCGCCCAGCGAGGCCGTGGACGCGCTGGCGCGGCAACCGCGGGCGATCGCGCTGCAGGGGATGCTCGTACTCGGCGAGCGGCGCGAGGCGGGCGAAGCGCTGCGGCGCAAGTACGAAGACCTCGCGCTGTCGCCCGGCACGGAACGCGATCGGATGAACGTGATCGCGGGCATGCGGCACGAGGGGTCGCACGTCCTGATCGACATCGCCCGAACCGACCTCAGCGTCCGCGTGCGCGAGCAGGCGGTCTTGATGTTGACGTCGTCGCGATCCGTGGAGACGGACACCGTGCGCGCGCTCCACGACCTGCGTCACGCCGGACACGACTCGATCGGAACCCGCTCCTACACGTCGGCGCTCGCGCACGTGGTCGTGCGCTCGGGCAGCGCCGCGCGCGCGGAGGCGCTCGAACTCCTGCGCGCCGTCGTGAACGACGCCACGGTCGCCGAGGCGGACCGGTTGCGCGCCACCGAACTCTTGGAGATGCACTGTCCGGACCCCGGCGAACCCGCGCCGCCGCGGACCGATGCATTCGGCCTCGATCAGGCCGAGAAATAGCGCGGATTGCCGCGCATCCGGCTCTCGAGGGCGCGGCGGGCGTCGACCACGAGTCGCGCGTGTCGCGCCACGAGATCGCGGTCGAGGTCCTTGTGCGCGGTGACGACGAGGACGAGGTCCGCGCGTTCGATGCTCGCGGCGTCGAGTGAGAGCGACGTCCGCGCATCGGGGGCCAAGGCGGCGGTCTGCGGCGCGATCGGGACGAGGGCGTCCGAGTAGCGCACGATCGCACCGCGATCGTGCAGGTGCTCGAGCACCGCGAGCGCCGGTGACTCGGCCGTGATGTCCACGTCGGCTTTGTACGCGAGACCGAGGACGAGGACGTGCGCACCGCGCAGCACTCGTCCGCGCGAAGCGAGCGCCGCCTCGGCTCGATCGACGACGAAGCTCGGCATCGACGCGTTCACGCGTGTCGCGGTCTCGACGAGCGGCACGGAGGCGCCCGCCGCCCGCGCAGCCCAGGCCAAGTAATGCGGATCGATCGGGATGCAGTGACCACCGGTGCCTGGACCCGCTTCGAAGCGCTGGAATCCGAAGGGTTTCGTGGCGGCGGCGTCGATGACTTCGCCGACGTCGACGTTCAACGCGTGGAACGCGACCTTGAGCTCGTTGACGAGCGCGATGTTCACCGCGCGGTACACGTTCTCGAGCAGCTTCGCGGATTCCGCGACCTCGGCCGACGAGACCGGGACGACGCGCTCGAACGCTGCGCAGTACAAGGCCTGCGCCGCGGCAGCGCTGGCGGCGCACGTGCCGCCGACGAGTTTCGGCACGGTGCGAGGATCGACGTCGCGTCCCGGGTCTTCGCGCTCGGGCGAGAACGCCACGAGCACGTCGGATCCGAGGACGCGCCCCGCATCGCGGAACGCGGACGAGAACGGTCCGCGCGTCGTGCCCGGCCACGTCGTCGACTCGAGCACCGCCAACGATGCGCGCGGGAGAAAACGGGCCAACGTTCGCGCAGCTTCGAGGACGTCGGCGAGATCGGGCTCCCGCGCGCTGGTCATCGGCGTCGGCACACACACGAGCGCCGCGCGCACCTCCGAGAGTCGTTCGAAGTCGTCGGCGACCTCGAACCGGCTGGTCGACAGCAGACCGCGCACGAAATGGGGTCCGAGGTGCGACGGCGCACCGTTCCCAGCGGCGAGTCGCGCGCGCTTCGCCACATCGCGGTCGAAGCCCAGCACGTGGAAGCCCGCGGCCGCGAAAGCGCTCGCGAGCGGGAGTCCGACCGACCCGAGGCCCACGACGCCGATCGTCGCGGTCCGGGACTCGAACGCCGAGTGCAGTTCGTCGTCGATCACGCCCGACTACGACGCGGAGCCGTCGCATCTCTTCCCGCCGCGTGCTCGAAGCCGCGGAGGAGATCGTCTTCGTCGCCAGGGAGCAACGTGCGCGGATCGACGAGCACGGCGCCTTCCTGGATCCGCGCGAAGACGGGGACAGACGCTTCGCGCAGGTGCCGCGACAGCTCCTGGTCGGACATACGTTCGTGGCGCGCACGCACGACGAAGGTCGGCAGCACGACTCCCGGAGCGCTGCCGCTGCCGGGTTGGCTCTCACCGGGCACCACCTCCGCGCGCAACAGGGCGATCTGCCCCAGGCGCGCTGCGATGCGATCCGCGATCGGCTTCAAGTCGCCCGCGGTCACCACGAGCATGCGGCGCACGGGCAGCTCGTGCGCACGACCCGAGAGCACCAATTTGGCACTGGCTTCGAGACCCGCGAGCGCGACTTTGTCGAGCCGCAGCGCACGGTAGATCGGGTTCCGGCGCAAGCCGGCGATCGCAGCGCGCTTGCCGACGATGAGCCCCGATTGCGGGCCGCCGAACAGTTTGTCGCCCGAGAACATGACGACGTCCACGCCCGTCGCGACCGCGTCCCGCACGAGCGGTTCGCCGCCCAAGAGGTGCGCGAGCGGCGGCGCGCCCTCCGGCTCGAACAGTCCCGATCCGAGATCGAGGGCACTCGTGATCTTCCGACGCAGGCCGAGTTCAGCGAGCTCCGTCGGCGACGCTTCCTCGGTGAATCCGACGACGCGGAAGTTGCTCGTGTGAACCTTGACCAAGAGGCCCGTGCGCTCACCGATCGCGCGCTCGTAGTCCGCGATCCGGGTGCGATTCGTGGTCCCGACCTCGACGAGGCTCGCGTTCGCACGCGCCATGACGTCAGGCACGCGGAAGCTGCCACCGATCTCGACCAACTCGCCGCGTGAGAGGATCGCCTCACGCCCCCCCGCGAACGTGTTGAAGAGCAGCAGCACGGCGCCAGCGCAGTTGTTGACGCCGATGCCGGCTTCGGCACCCGTGAGCCGCGCGAGGAGGTCGCCGAGGTGATCGTCACGTTGGTTGCGCTCGTTCGTCTCGCGGTCGACCTCGAGCACGCAATAACTGCGCGCCGCCGCAGCCATCGCCTCGGCGACCTCGGGATGAACCGGCGCGCGACCGAGACCGGTGTTCAAGACGACGCCCGTCGCGTTGACGCAGCGCACGACGCCGCGTCGTTCCTCGCGCGCGACGCGCCGCTCGAGCTCGACGAAGGGCTCACCCGCCGCGCGCAAGGTCACGATGCGATCGGCGTCGAGGCGGCCGGCCGCGATCTCCGCGCGCCACGCGTCGAGGGTCTCGGCCGCGAACCGTCGCAGGAGATCACGCGAAGCCCGCATTTCGAGCGCGACGACGCGCGCATCACGCAAAGTCTCGTCGATGGACGGAAGCAGGCGGTAGGCAGCCTGCGCATCGGTGGCGGGGCGGGACATCCACTCCTTTGTCCGCTGCGCGAGGCCGTTCGGCAAGTGCGGGACCGCGGACTGCGAGGCCCCGACTCGAAAACACTGCGGGAAGAGCGCCTCGAACTCGGCGTCGGACTCGCCATGCGGAAGTCCACGACGTTGTTCGCGATCCTCGGCTCGCTGGTCCTCGGCGTGCTCGTTCTGCGCATCGTCATGACGAGGCTCGGGACGACGCACTGCAACGACAAGGCGCCCACGGACATCCTCGTGATCAGCAACACCTGCGAGGACTTGGCGTCCGGGAACAGCGGCCGACCGGCACTCTCGCTGGCCGAACTCGTTCAACCGCACTCCCCGGCTCGACGCGAGATCGGGGCTTCGCTCCCGCGCGAACCGTGGGGACGCGAGTAGCGCTACGAACCACCGAACGCCGAGTTCGACTTCCCCCGCATCTGGACGTACGGCGGCGACGGGCTTCCGGGCGGAGTGGGACAGCACGCCGATCTCGGCAATTGGATACTGCGCTGAGCGCGGGGGTTACGCGGGAGTCCGTGCCCCGCACTCCATCCGACGCCGCGCGTCCTCTACTCTGCGCTGGTGACGACCGCGACAACGACCACTCACTCCCCCGCCACGCGTGAGTGGCGACTCCGCGCGACGGATCAGGACGCGGTCGCTGCGCTGTCGCGTAGACACTCGATCTCACGCATCACCGCCACGCTGCTCGTCGCACGGGGGCACGCGGATCCCGAGCGCGCGCTGCTCCATCTCAAGCCGGATCTGAAGCGTCTGCACGATCCGGCGCTCCTGCCCGACATGAGGAAGGCGACGGAGCGCGTGGCGCGTGCGATCCGTGACCGCGAACCGATCCTCGTCCACGGTGATTACGACGTCGACGGCGTGACGGGCACCACGCTGCTCGTGCGTTTGCTCACGATCCTCGGCGCGAACGTGCACTGGCACATCCCGAATCGTTTCACCGACGGATACAGTTTCGGCGAGCACACCTTGGCGCGCGCGCGCGCGACCGGCGCGAAGCTCGTGATCAGCGTCGACAACGGCACGTCCGCGGGCGAGACGATCGCGAAGCTGCGCGATGCGGGCGTCGACACGGTCGTCACGGATCACCACGAGCCTCCGCTGGGCGCGTTGCCCGACGCGGTCGCGATCGTGAACCCGAAGTTGCACGGCGCCACGTATCCGTTCCGAGAGCTGTGCGGCGGCGCCGTCGCGTTCAAGCTCGCGTGGGGCCTCGCACAGGAACTCACCGGCGCTTCACGCGTGCGCGACGACTTGCGCGAGTTCCTCGTCGAGGCGATGGGCTACGTCGCGATCGCGACGGTCGCAGACGTCGTGCCGCTCGTGGACGAGAACCGGATCCTCGCGCACCACGGGTTGAAGAGCCTCGAGCGTTCGAATCGGCCGGGAATCCGGGCGTTGCTCGAAGTGTGCGGCGTCACGGGCCGCGAACTGCTCGCCGAGGACTTGGCATTCCAGATCGCGCCGCGCATCAACGCGGCGGGTCGACTCGAGACGGCGGCGCGCGCGGTGGAACTGCTGCTCGCGGAGGACCCGAGCGAGGCCCGCCGCCTGGCGCAGGAACTCGACGCGCTGAACGTGCGTCGCCGGGAGATCGAGGCCGGAATCCTCGCGTCCGCCGTCGCGGAGAGCGCGCGCTTCGCCGATCGGTCGCGCTGGCCGGTGCTCGTCATCGGCGCCGAAGGTTGGCACCAAGGCGTCGTCGGAATCGTCGCGGGCCGGCTCGTACAACGTTTCGATCGACCGACGATCGTCATCGGGCTCGACGGCGGGCGCGAGGAT
>Ga0163149_10002763_pt1 | contig 20680 bp, 22 predicted proteins | sample OliLakLV19MP5G1_FD_148604 | JGI IMG/M metagenome (GOLD analysis project Ga0163149, IMG submission 148604) | Freshwater microbial mat bacterial communities from Lake Vanda, McMurdo Dry Valleys, Antarctica - Oligotrophic Lake LV.19.MP5.G1 | ecosystem: Environmental > Aquatic > Freshwater > Lake >...
ACCACTAATAGCTAGCTACCATTATCTAGCTATTATTACTAGCTTCAAATCACTTTTTTTGATTTTCGGGAATTTTGAACCTATCTAACACTGAAGTCGCTGAGTGTTATCAGTAGCATCAGTGGTGGTAGAATGTCCATTCCAGGTCTTTATCCAGTGGAAGTACTACTAGTAGTGATAATAGATGTCAAGTGGGCGGTTGAATTGAATTTCAGGAGGTTTGAGCCGGTCCTACATCGAAGTCGCTGAGTGGAAGCAGTGGCTGCAGTGGTGTAGAACGTCCATTCCAGGTCCAGTTGCAGTGGAAGTGCTACTGGTGATAATAGATATCAAGTAGGCGAATTGAATTTCAGGACGTTTGAGCCGGTCTTGCACTCAAGTCGCTGAGTGGATGGAAGAAGAGAAGCTGCTTCCTTTATCTAGAATGGTGGCGGCCATGCGGTCCTTGATGGGCTCTGCAGCGATGTAGTAGCTGTCGTAATCCTAGAGGATCAGCAAGCAGTTGTTGCCTTGGCTACAAGGGAGGGGCAACTTGCCGGTGAGATCACCATACTAGTAGCATTTGTCAGTCGGGGCTCGATCAATGACAGCAGCAAAGAGGCGGTGCTTGTATTGACCGTTGTCGAGGGAAGCGGGAAAGAGGTCAACATCAGAGAGTAGAGGAAGAGTGGGTGTTGTTGGTTTGGTGGACTGCTGGTTCTTCCGGGTCTGCTTCAGGTGGGCTTTGGCGGTAGCGACAGAGGGTCAGACAAGGGATGGACCTTGTTGGGCTTGGTGGGGACACCGTTGCACGAGATGATGAATGCGCCATGGAGGATCATGTTTTCGGGGAAGCTAAGTAGAAATCGTGTGGAGATAGCACATAAGTTTAGCATAGGAAATGTGGCAGCAGGGGGACTTCACGGCAATTCCAAAAAGTGCACAGAACTAACAACCATGCAAACATTTGGAGCACAAACAGCAGGATGTCACCTCAGAATACATCCTCTTCTTCATCCTCTGTCTTGAAGCAACCAAGCATTGAATGGGGAGTTAAATGGCCAAGTTTCCAAGGAGTTAGATCTTTGTCTAAAAACAATTAGCTCTATTAACAATTTTTGTTATCTTACATCAGTGTGACTGTAATTATGTTGATGTCCAAAAGATCCAACCCAAGTGAATTCAGGCCTTCTAATTATGATAGAGGACGACTTGAATAACTTTTTGGGAGCAATTTTGGAGTAATTTTGTGGAAACTTTTTCAAAATTTGGTCCTTCTCCCATCATGGCAGTGTGTTGTTACATCTGTACACAGTGCATATGTTATGCTACACCATAGGCTAGAGAGGCAGATGATAACATTTCCGGTAGCAGGGGTGGCACCTGCTTGTCTCATTTTAGCCACATTCTTCTTCTTCTTCTTACAACATGGTGAGATGACACAGCACTTCCTCTGTAGAACATGCATGTAGTAGCAAAAAGCAATGCTTGGAGGGTGTAGGTTCGGATCACAGAAGTGACAATGCATGCAAAAGATCACATCATTTGGACATGCTGGCTTTTCACCAGGTGATCCACTAAAGCTGTCTAGGTGACGCCCCTATTTGGGACACGCATGCTTGGTAACCCTCGGTTGATCCATACATTCTGATCCGTTGAGTTTGACACACACACAAACCCCACATGCTCTCCACTGGCATGCTACAGCGTCGATAACACACATTGACAGATTGATGCACTAGTTTGCGCAGGACGCGCACATAGCAATGCAGCAACAACAGATAGCACAATTGATCTGACATAGGTCCGATCGAAGCGAGGGCCCACATTTGCTCGCAGAAGTGTGTTGGTGCTACATGCACTGTTGGCAGCAAAAGGACTTTAAACACACAGGACATTGTCCTGTGTGAACCTGAGCACTGGTCTAGTGCATCCTCCCTCATGATTTGTACTGTTTCACTGTAGAAATGAGCTCATGCTTGTGCTAGGAAGGCGCTAAGGTTCATATGTTTGTCGTGGTCAGATGTTATGTGTTGCGCTTGCAGGAGCACTCGCCGTGTCGGTCAGAGGCCATGTGTTGCGCTTGCCGTGGCTTGTAACGACCATTGTATTTTATTTGTTTTCTTACTGTTTTAATGTAACTTTTTGTATGCACTAGTAGTAGAAGCCCCCAACCGTCCATTGGCTGTCATCGTGTTTGAATCACACAGTATTTTGAATGTCGCACTTAGTTGCCCACTGTGATGATGTGGCACTAAAGTGGCAGTCTGTCCATCTCCATGGCACAGGTAAACAGAATAACCAATAAGCTCATAATATGGATTATCCAAGGTTTGCACTCTGAATTCAGACAGATAACCTTGTGGTAACCACTATCTACTAGTAAACAATAGGGCAAAATAAAATATCCCCAGCGCGCAACAACTGGGTTACCAAGACAGCTAGTAGCCTTTCTACAGCCGATCTACGACGAATTCAGCCAGCCGAAGAATTCGGCAACAATGATTCATCGGCCATCGGCAACGATGATCCATCCATCTTGCGTTTGGATCTTTTATCTTTTGTAACACACGCGAAAGCATGCCTCATGTTAAGGCTGTCACGTACCTATTCCGCCCCTACACGACTTCCTACAGTCAATCCTACTGACGAATTGATCGCTACTACAACGAAGAAGACTTCGGCTGCATGCTGCATGCCGAAGGGCTTAAAGAATCGATCGGCAGCATGCCGACGATGAAGAAGGAGAACTGATGAAAACACACAAGAAGACAGAAGAATCCGGTGCAGGACGAAGCCTGCACGAAGACCGCATACGATTAAAGAACCAATCGGCTTTGATCCGATGAAATCAAAGACGAATACGACACCTACAACTATCAAGCCTGTCGTCGCCGCACACTTTGAATGGATCGGCCCAAGCCTGCCGTTGCCGTGTACTTCACGACGATAGTATTCAAGTATTTTCTTTCAAGCCCACACGAAGACCGATCCGATGAAATCCGATGAAGAATAACAAGAAAACTTTACCAGTGAATAAACCAACGAGTCTACTATCAAGCCCTCATCGTCGTACCAAGTAACCTTCAAGTCTATTGTCGCCGCACCCGACAATACATCATTCAAGTATTTCACTAAAGTCTCTCTCTCGTTCAAGTCCAATGTCTCAAGTCTTACAATCCAATCTCTTCTCTCTTACAACTATCAATCATCTTGCTCTCAAGTCGATGCATTGCCAATGGGAATTTTCCTCTGCTCCGTCAACTATTTGACAGGTCCCCTTACAAACAATGATGATTTCAAAAACACAATGTCAATGACATTCCAAAAATATAATACACGATGTGGAAGGCTGAAGGCCTAGTGGTAAAACGAGGCTTCGATGAAGCAGGACAATGTCCAGGACAATGTCCTATCCACGAGAATACTATTCAAAGGCAGAGGGCCTACTGGTGAAACCAGGCTTCGATGAAGCAGGACGATGTCCAGGACGATGTCCTATCCACAAGAACAACATTCAAAATGTCAAGGCCAAGGGCCTGCTGGTGAAACCAGATTAAAAAAAAAATTGGACGATGTCCTATAGAAACATAAACGCCATTCAAAAATATCAACAGCACGATGTCGCTATCAATCAACACTTCGTCTCAAACCGAATGAATTGGAATCACAACCTGAACGGTCCAGATGTAATCTGTAAGCAAGAACCCAGCGATGAATTTTGCACATGCCTCACATCCAAAACATTGAAACTGCTGTCAACAAGGTTACTTCTACCTGTGCCCATGCAAACTACACAAGGACCAAGGGAACTGGAACCCTTGCTCAACTTTATGGTGCCCCCGAATGACACACATTTGCCAAATCACACCTGCTAGTCTCTCTTCAGTCTTCACTCCGCTCGCCATTTATGCCGTCGCAGTCCTAAATGGCTTCACTGCGCTCAGCCTTAGGAGGGGAGAGTGTGATGATGTGGCACTGATGTGGCAGTCTGTCCATCTCCATGGCATAGGTAGACAAAATAACCAATAAGCTCATAATATGGATTATCCAAGGTTTGCACTACGCGCCCGCGAGAGCTACTTTGTAGTGTAACCGACGTAATTTCATCAGTTTTAGTTGCGTAATTAGACAGCACACCCGCACGACATAATTTCATCGCCTACTATGTAACGCACTCAATGCATCTGTTGATTTCGCACGCACTCGCCTATTTGCTGTCGACGTAATTTCATCGATCCGTGGCATGGTGTTCGTTGTGGATCGTTCAGAGGAGAACCCTTCTACTAGGCTTTTACACGAACCCTACAGGATTCGAACTCAGGTCGTCTTGGTTCAGATGCGAACACCTGACCAAGGTGGTATGAATTCACATGCACTGTGCTAGTGGTAGCAAAATGACTTTAAATAAACACATAGGACAATGTCCTATGTGAACTTTAGTACCGGCCTAGTGCACTACACTGCACAGTTTATACATCACATTATACCCGAAGCTAGAGAGCATTACCGGTGGCAAGGGCAGTACCTGCTTGTCTCATTTTAGCCACATAATTCTTCTTCTTCCAACACATTGCATTCCCTGACTGACACTGTTAGCACATGGAAGTTACTGTATCATCAGTGATTGCAACAAGTAGCTGGTTGTCAACTCTTGAATATCGAGAACACTTTTTTAGAAGTAGCTACAGGAACCATAGTATCACAACAGCAGGAAAAAAGGCATGACCTGAACTAGCATTAGCTGGCCTACAGTGATCTGATGGTGATCTAAATAATTGTTACGCATGTTAAAAGGAACAAAATAGGTAGCGCGAACAGTGTGATCATGGGATCACTTTGCCAACAAATACTTTGAGCAAGACGGCGCGCGCTCACCTCTCACAGTCGTCTATTCGATAGAACGTAAATTGCCGTTGCTACAAATCTTTGACCTAGTTTGTACAGAGCAGCTTCCTGTTCCATCTTGTTATATCCTTCATCTGGGGAATTTTCGTTACTGTAGCGCATTTTCCTTTTACTGCAGCTTCTGGACATTATTGCTCTTTCTTGTCCGATGCTTCTGCTGGGGCATTGACAAAAACAGATAACAAGAAGGACCAAAAGCTAGTTAAAACCAGGACGAACAAGGATGAGTAGAATTCATCGCTACCCTTGCTGTCATCCTTGGAGTTATCCTTTGAATCCTCGAAGAGCCCCAAAGCATTAATTATATTCTCCATATATTCATTGAATTTCATGTGGTCAAGCCACGCGGTGAGGTAGCTTCCCAGGGCAATAGATGTCAATCCGATTGGAATGTTGCTGGTGAGAGATGGCAGGTAGCGATCGGGCCACCCAAAGACCAATCCAGCTGCCATGGCATGCTGGATCGGTATAAAGACAAGGTATGTTCCCGCGTATATTGTACTGGGCACAAGCTGTTGCTTTAATCTGATATACAACCAAAGCAAAGAGATTTTGGACGATGAGAGAGGACTTTCGAAAGTTTCATATGGACTGACTAGCAGGATGTCGCAGCCGCTCAGACCAACAAGACGCCACTTACTGTTGCAAGGCAACTCTGTACATGACCATGAAGAGAACGGAAGAAAGAATCCCATAGAAGATGTAACGAATTTGCATCGGGACTTTGAGGAGTGATCTATGGATCAGTTTTAGTGGGGCCGGCTTGGATGTTACGTTGCGAGAACTTGATTGCCTTTCTTCGACCTTTGCTGGTGGGTGCGTAAGAGGAATTGTATCCGTTGATGGATCAATCCGTTGTTTTCCAACATTGTTGTTGCTCTTGTCGGAAGGATCTGCACTGCCAGCAGTGGCAGTTGCTGTATCAATAGTAATTGTATCCGTAATTGCCCGCTTTTTATGATCGCTACCGTTGCCGTCGGAGATTGCTGCTTCGGGGTCATGAATTATGTTTTCGTTCTTCTCGATTTCCGGTTTCATCCATACATACAAAGAATTAAACTTGATCTATTTATTATGGTACTGTATAATAATTTTGTGTATTTCCTGGATAGCTATCTTCAACTGTACTACTACATCGTAGCTAGCTAGCTAGCTAGTAGCATAGCTAACTTACTGGAGCTAAGTAGTGGTAGTATCTAGTAGCTAGCTGATAGCTACTACTACTAATAGCTAGCTAGTAGCTAGTAGCTAGCTAGTAGACTAGTGTTTACTCTCATGGGTACGAAAATAGTTCAAAATACAAAATTTTCGCACTTCCGTGACACTTAATGTTTTATGGGAGTACAAAATAAATTACCAATTTCATACTTTTTCTACTACACTAACATAAAGCACTGTGAGGACCAACAAAAAGAAATTATTTTCTATTTGTTTCCAGAGCACTCGCTTTAGAAACAATTCCAATAATTTACTATAAATCAGTCACTCTTTGTTGTCTAGTATGACTAACGTAAAAATAGTGTTCGGGTTTATTAAAACATTTATTTGTTCCGAAGAACCAAAAAAACACTTCCAATCAACGAGCATGCGCTAATGCTATGCTCATGGTCGATGATGATCTAATGATCTTTGTGCACAAAGTTAGGCGATCTTGACCCCTTTGGAAATGATCCTTTCTTAACGCCATTGCATCGAATGGCTGGATCATCACTAACCATGTGTACTTGTTGGCAGGTCATTGGACGTCCCGGATGCTTCTTTCGCAAACACAAACATGTTCCACAATGCTTGCACAAACCAGTTGCCATGTTGTATTTTTCCTGGCACTTTCGACAGACATAGCAAGCTCGTTGCACTGCTGATCCCTTTGATTGCTTGCCTGATGAACGCTCCTTTTGGGATAGTTTCTTAGTTTGGTTTCCTTCCCAGTCGGTGATTTGTCCAAGACCCTCTGAGTTGACAATTTCTTGTCGCAATTCAGCTGGTAAAACCTTCCTCTCGCTCTTCCTGAGAGCACTGCTGATGCTTGCTGCCATGTCAGATGGTTTCATATCCTTTCCATGTATGTCTGGATAAACATATGACAACAATTTTGATTGATTCACAACAGCCTGGCCGAGGTAAGAAATAAAGAGCTTCAGCCAACACTTCTTTGTTGGCCATTGGATTCAATTTGGATGCTCTTCTGTTGAAGCCGGTTGGTGACATCAATATGCGGAAGGAAGCGGAAAAAGAAATCAACAATCTCTGGGCGTGCAACAGCCTTTGTGTCTCCGCCATCAAAGCCAGTTTTGCCATCGAACGAAACATATGGGTCAATGGCCTCGTTTGCATTGCCGACAGTCATAATGACATGAGATATTTCAATGTTGCACCATGCATAAGCGATTGCCAAAAGTGTAACACCTTGAATGATGGTTCGAAACACAACCCACTTCCCTGCCATTGAATGGGGGTGTCTTGCCTTCAGAACGGCGCAAAGGGGAGCCTTTGGAAACAAGGCATTGTTATTCTTGACAACAACGCTTGATTCAATTCCCATTGTTTCACGGACTTTGCTGCCGTCACTCACATTAATTCTCGTGATGGGTTCTAATCGGAGGGCAAGACAACAGGCAACTGAACCAAACCATGAGTTGCCACACACCCAGTCGCCTTCCTGCAAGTTCGAGTAACATGCTTGTCGAAGAGTTTCAGAGACATGAGGAGCATGACAGATGTTGCGGCCGGCACAATCAGGCGACTGAGAGGGTCGCAAAGCAAACTGTTTCTTATCTTGTGTTGTAGGATTCATCACAGGGTCGGTGTAAGTGAGCAACTGTGTGGCATGTTCACTGGAATCACGGACCATTGCACCAAGTGGGTTTGGCTTCCTTCGCTCAAATGTGTAATTCGGCAAGCCGCCAAGCTTTGACGACTTCGGCACCCACGCAAACATTGTTTCGTCAATCACAACATGGTGGTAATTGTCCAGTAGCTTTTGTTGCTTTCAATTCCACTCTTCTACAAAGGGAAGAAATACATCCCACAGCACGTCACGTCTATCTCGATACCAGAGATTGCTGTCTCCCCACATGTGTGTCACTTGTATCTTTGTCAGGCACTTGGGATCCAGTGGAGGATCTTCCTCGCCCTTCTTAACAATTGTGAACTGTTAACGACGTAACCCTTCTGCAACCTCATTTCCTCGGAAGATATCAAACTGAAAGTCTTGCGCAGCCTTTCTTCCCATTGTTTTTTCTTACAACAGTTCCGCAGCAATTGTGGTAATTGGGGTGCTCTTGTGGTAAATGCTTTTGTAGACCAGTGCTGAGACAGTGAAAGAGTTGACTCCTACGTGATTTCACTCGGATACCTTTTCTTACTGGTGATTGCCTGGTCTTCTTCTTGTTTGTTGCTTTCGCTTTTGCATTGGCAGAGCAACTTTCTTTCTTGGGTGTAGTTGTCTTCTTGATAGAATGTGCGGCTGGTAAAGGTGTGTTTTCTTCCTCTGAGTCTTTGTGCAAATCTTCATTGTTATTGTTTGTTGGAGTGGGTGTAATAAGTTTTGCTGGAGCACGCGGCGCAGGTGTAATAAGTTTTGACAGAGCACGCAGTCCACGTTTTGGTGTTGTCATGGCCGTCGCTGAAGTTGTGGCTTTCTTCTTAACAGGGGCTTCACTTGCTTGGATCTTGTCCTCGATTGTAGCATCAAAATCGTTGCCATTTGCTACTGTGTTGCTGAATGCTGTCTTCTTTTCTTGGGTGTAGGGCAGTCATGAGGCAGGCTCTTCTTTGCAACGATTGTCTCTGGGTTGGTCTCTGACATAGCATTGCTGCCTTGCTCATTGTGTTGTGGTGCTACATTCTCTTGGCCATCCTCTCCTCCATCTCTCCTGGCAAACCGCAGTGCTCTAAAGTGTAGATTATTAAAGAGCGGCATGACAAATATGGCAAAATCTACTGGCTCAAATGACGTCCATTGTCATCGTTGTGGTGTTACGCGGTAACCCTACATGTACAACTACATTGGTGGCAATATGTAGTTTGCACAGCCAAAACAAAAGAAAGAGTGATGAGGAGATCAATCCCATCTAAAAGAAAAGAAGAACAAAGCATGACCACAACAGAGCTTGGCAGTGACAAGACTGTCTTGGTCCCCAACCCACTTTCACTGATAAGCAATTTGAAGAGGTTTTCCGACTTACAGTACCAATGGCAAAGCAGAGAGGCTCCTGCAGGTGTGCTGTCGGCATAATCCAAGGATATTTGTCCCAGACCTGATGCCACCATGTCATACTAAACAGCAAAGAGTGAATGATTTATAGTAAATTATTGGAATTGTTTCTAAGGCTAGTGCTCTGGAAATAAATAGAAAATAATTTCTTTTTGTTGGTCCTCACCTGATGCCACTGGAAGACCTGGGATCTGACCTGAAGCAAAGGTCCTTGCAGTTTTGAAGTGTGTTGCTTTTGGATACTTTGGTGCTGCCTTCAGAGATTATAAACAAATGGCAAGAAATGCAACAAGTGAGTGCCTTAAGGCTTTCTTTCAAGCAATCACCATGGACGAGGAGCTTATGGCGACTTACACGAGAGCCCCAAGTCTGGCCGATGCCCAACACATATCAAAGCTCCACGAAGATAAGCATGGCATCCCAGGCTTGCTGCTTAGCCTTGACTGCATAACTGTCTTATTGAAGAACTGCCCTGTTGAGCAGCAGCGTCATTACAAGAACGCCAAAAAGAACAAGATGCCATCCGTCGCATTGGAGGGAGGTGTAGACTGGAACTGTTGGTTCTGGCATGCATCGTGTGGACAACCCGGCATGAACAACAACATTAACATCTGGGATGTGTCGTCATTGCAGGAGATGTTTCTGTCAAGGGAGTTCAACATGGAAGTGGACCTCCCTTTCACGATTGATGGCAAGGCATTCCAATGGTTGTGGTCTCTGGTGGATGGAATTTATCTGCCCATTAGTAGATTTGCGAAGACCATTCCCGCAGCAGTTGGAAAGGCGGTGAAGTTGTTTGTGGAGTGACAGGAGAGTGTCAGGAAGGATTCAGATCATGCATTTGGCACACTGGTGAGGAAGTTCCAGTTGTTGGCAAGGCCAATCGAGCATTAAAATATTAAAAATGTAAAAAAACCAAATGCATGGATGCGTTATCATGCACAACATGATAGTGGAAGAAAGGATTTTGCGTGATGAAAGGGAGGATGGAAACATGTATGCCTTGCCTAGTCTGGAAGAGGAAAGCATTCAAGAGGTACAGCATGGTGAGAGAGATGATGATCAGACAAGCAGCCGACTTCAAAATCATGTTCTCAAATCATTGGGTTTACACCCAGATAAACAAAATGTGGAAGAGTGCATCAACAATCTTAAACAGAGATGGATTGACCTTTGCAACCACAAGGATCACGCCAGGCTCCAAGAAGCGGCCATGCATCAAGTTGCCGTGAACCACATCGCGGAGAAGAAGAAAAAGCAGAAGTGTCACCGGCGTGGTAAGTTCCAACATCATCAATCATTTTGATCAGGGCATTGTCAACCTCTCAACCCACTTCCTTTTGCACGCAAAGCTAGTCAAGCAGGCAATCATGGAGATAGGGTCAATCAGGATGTCCCAGAAGAAAACAACAGACTCTGAAGTAGGTTGCCATTGTGGCAATAAAATGGATAGTCTGATTTGAATTATCGAAACGAAGACGCAAAATAATGCGTGGAGTGTCGTGTCATTGGATTTTATGACTTCGCGGAAGATTTTGAAGAATTTGTCGATAGTTTGGAAGTCGTTCCCCGTCCGTCTACCGCGGCCGCGCTGGTTTTTATCTATGCTAAAAAAATTATGCTAACTCAAAAATGTAGGTAAAACTTAGCACTGGAAATCCAATCGGACAAGACAAAAAGATCCAGGAATGGTTTCTCTAGCATTAGTGATCAGTCTTAAGGCAAACAGATGACTACCACAGCTACTCAAACACTCAACTCCAACCAATCAACTTGATTTGAAAACACTGCAAGTTGCACGTACGAATCCTACAGTCTCCAACTCGTCACTATTCTACTCGAACGACACTCCAACTCAACCCAAATCAATCTTATTACTTCCAATCAAAGAGATGTCAGACCATGACACTCCACTCTTTGCCGTCAGACTCGTCGCACTCATCGGACGAAGTCTCTGTTGACCCATTGGCCACAGGGGTGCCACCAGCAGCGGCAGCGGCAGCCTTCTGCTTTGTCTGAATCTCCGAAACTTTGGCGCACAACAACATCATTCTTTTCTCTTGTTCAAGAAACTTGATTTGAGCTTGGTTCTTGAGGTAAGCATTTTGATCTTCACTGGCCCACTCGTTGACGGAGAACTGTGTTGCAATGCCTGCCAGCTGTTGTGTGAAAAGACCAAATGCATCCGACGTGCCGCCTCCAGCATTGGGCTGCTGGTTGCCCAAGCTTGCATTGATCTTCATGATTTTGTCGTTCAATGCCTTCTGCCTCTTACCCATTGACCTCTTGGCTTTTGCAACTTGTTTTTTCCTTCTTTGCAGCTTTCTTTGAGGCCTTTGTTTTCTTGGAGGTATCCTTCCCTTCCATCATCCACTTCCACTTCGGCAAGTCCCCAAAAGGCCGTATGCGGTGAGGTGTGGGAAATCTTTTCCTTTCCTATGAGTGTGGCAACACATCTCCTGTCTCTTGGCTGTGACAACATCAATGTCTTCTCCTGACTTGATCTTGATCAACTTGCACATGCCAGCCCACTTGGAACATGCCGGTTTGATGACATTATTCCAACGGTACCAGATGCTCTTCCCATTCCGGATTGGGATGTACCCAAGATTGCTGTTGATGGTGGCGGAATGTTCGTTATGCTCTGACACCAACGCATGTGTGTGCTCCTTCACCTTTTGATGAAAGGCTTCACTCTTGTTGCCAACACCATTTTGACTGTCTTCACTCACTGCAACCCATGCTTGTTTAATCAAATAATCTTCTTCCTTGCTGTAACTCTTGCTGCGACCAGCCGCATTAGGAGCCTTGGCTTCTTCCTCTTTGTCTTTGGGACTTGGTTGACTTGGCTGACCAAGGAGCAACGGCAGCGGCTCGGCCATGGGGGACTCCGACTGGCTGGCTTGGATTTGTTCAAGTTGACTGGTAAGTAAAGAAGGGTCAGTGTCCAACAAAATGTTTCCATCCTTTTTGGCAATGGCAATGTGCTCATCATCTCTCTCGCGATGGGCACAACTCTTGCACCAAACATCGCCTTTGGCATCAAGAACACAACACGTTGGCTTGTCATGCACCAACAACTGACAAAAGTAACAGTGGACGCCGCCAAATTCTTCCTCGTAAGTCAAACACTGCTCGCTCATGGCCGGACAGTTACCTGTGTTCAAATGCAACTGATTCTCTTTATTGTTGTCTTGGAAACAGTTCATGCAATACAGCTTGCCTTTGTGCTCCTTAGCACAAGGCTCAATGGCAAGCACTCATCACCACCCACCACCACAGTTGGTGCAATGGTGTCTGTTGTTTTGGAGATGCTCCAAAGTGCAGTCACTGCCAACGGCATGGCATGGCATTTTCCAATTGCATGCTTTCCATTGGTAGATTTTTCCGCTGCCGCAGCCAAAGCTCTGGCTGTTGCTCCTCTTGTACCGGCTCGGCTTTCCACAACATAACTTTTATGGTCAACATCATTCTTGCTTTTGGTGCTCTTTTCTTTGCGGTCGTTGCTTTCATTGACATCATGGTGAGTGCTTTTTGATTTGATCTTTTCTTTTACTTGCTTCAATGTTAAAATTGTCGCACATGAATGTTTGCTCTCTCAAGTGCTCAAGTCGCTCAAGTCTCATCCGTTGGGTCTATTTCCCTCCTGTTTCTCCCTCTATTTCTAACATGTCTTGCTCCCAATACGACTTGTCTTGCTCCCAATGCCTCTTTCTAACTGCAGATCTTGGCTGGATGCTGCTCTACAAGCACATTGCTATTGGATATCAATCAGTGTTGGAGCATACTTTTGATTTGGGCCCGGACAAAAACAAAGCTGGCTTGGCCTGCTTTGTTCATTTATTTTTATCCAATTGGATGCTTTTTATTCACAGGGCACTCTACACCTATCATTGTCGGCAAATCCAACAAATTTGCCGACCAAGAACCAGTTCGGTATTTTAGAAGCTAAATTTTATAACTATTTCAAGTACACATTTGCCCATTGATCATGCGCTAACCCTAAAAAACTTATTTTCTGAGTTGTACTTTAGGTTTAGGTTATTTTTTGGCTCAACTGGTAACCAAACTCTTAGTTAGTGCTAGCACTGCTATCGTTTTCGCGCGGCGCGCACGGAATCGACATACATTGTGTCTATGTTGGGTTTTACTAAACAGCAAAGAGTCACTGATTTGTAGTAAATCATTGGGATTGTTTCTAAGGCTAGTGCTCTGGAAACAAATAGAAAATACTTTCTTTTTGTTGGTCCTCACAGTGCTTCCAGTTAGACATCAGCTAGGCAAACATTGGATGTTGGGTTACGGCTAAGCGCCAGTCTCTTAGCTTTTAGCTAACCGTAAAATGTCAAACATTAGCTTAAAGCATATCTAGATAGCTAACTTGCCTTGCATCTACATCTAAAGGATGGTAGGTTAGCATAAACAAGAGCAACACATGTGGAGTGTGTTACAACACCACAGTTTATGGTGAAAAACCCTAGACATGTGCATGTGGACGCCAGAACAAGCCTCATTTTTTGATCAAATTTCTGTCAAAAATCCAATGACGATGACATTCAATAGCAATAGAACCTTGATTAAGCTAGTAGAACCAGTTTATTACAATGTTAAAAAGATGTCTTCACCCTCTAGTCGCAACAGAAGTCATCTGGCTACGATTCATTCCAAAAATGATGGTGCAGCACATGTTGATCTTCCTGTTGATGTTGTTGTTAGTGGTGGCAACCAACAGACACCTGTGTCATCCATAACACAGTGCACAGCAGTGGCAACTGTTGCTACAGCACAGGATCCTGTTGACCAAATCAACAACATTAACATTTCAAACCTTGTTGTCTCCTCCCCAGATTCCCGTCTCCAGCATTTGGATCATGTTGTGTTTACAGGTGAAGAACTTCAGCATGATCAATGAGCCCGCGATGAGAATGCTGGTGCATCTGACTCTGAGGATGAACATAAAGATGGAGGTGGTACTGCATTGACTTCCAGATTCGTGGAGTACCGAATGACCAAAATTTGCACATGGAAGACACAACAGCCCCATTGGTTGAGAATGATAATTTTTATGGTAGCAAAACCTCTGATGAAACAGAGCCAGCATTGCCTGGTGCTCCAACTGGATGGCGACCTCCGTCTGCACCAGATGGTCAGAAACCCAAAGCACGAGTGAACGATGAACCTGATTTCAAAGGCCTTGACAACCCTGGCAAATGACCTGAATTCTGTTTCTGACTCAAGTCAATGAAAGGAAAAGGAAAGAAGTACAAGTGTCATTCTCTTCCCATTGGTGCAATGCTTGTGCCACTTGACAGCAACAACAAAGGGAAGGTCAAGGATTGGAGGTTTCATCATCAAGGATGGAAACTGGAGGAACAAACCCAGTTCAGAAGTGGTGCCACACAAGGCAACATGTTTCCTCCCAGTCGTTGAGGGAAACTTAACAAACATGTTCTCAAAACCTTGCTCTGACATCTCAAAGAATGTTCAAAGATGACAAGGCACCCGAAACATTCTTTTTCTATCAGCTGTTGCATCCCTTTCATGACACCTCCCACAATGGAATTGAGAATGATCCCAAATTTACCCCCACATTACCAAATGCAGCAATCAATGTGTATGATCTGTTTGAATTGGGCTTGGGTGGTGATTACGGCCATCACTTTCATCTTGTGTCCTTGTTGGATCTCGTGCAATGGGATGGCAGCATGTTCAAAGATGGAGTCTGTGGTAGAAGTTGTGGTGCCATAATGCTCCGGTTTGACAAATGCCCTGACAACACTGCTTTTGACAAAGAGATAAGTGAGTCTTTCATGAGATCACGGTGGTTGGAAATCAAAAGATTTATTAAACTCTGCAACAATGTGTCAGCACTGCAACATACCAAATTGGGCATGACAAAGAGCATCTTTAATATAGGACTCGCATTCATGATTGATTCACGGAGCTGGCGCTCCTCATCGCCACAGGACTAGTTGCTTGCACTACGCTAAAAGCTACAGGTCTTTTGAGTTGTTTGTAAAAGAAAAGTATAAGCTTAGCATGAACTAAACTAAATGTGATATTTGAGAGAGTTTCAGCTAAAGATCCCTTGGCACAGTTCTCTCTCTACTGGGATGAATGATGCTTGTGTGTGAAGAATTGACATGCGAGTTATAGACTTGTTATTCAATCGGTAATGACCATTGTTACCATGACAGCTTGTGTTGTACCAAATAGAACAAAATGCCTTCTAGGTGTTTTGTAATGGTTAGTTTAGATAGCCATTATTTTATATATGCGTTAGTCTGACATCATCCATGATGATGTGTTCGTTACTCTCTTGAGCAACCTTCTTCACCAGCAGTGATCAACAGGGCCAGTAGCAACTAGTCCTGTTGCACTGAGGAGCGCCAGTTCAGCAAAATAATGACAAAGGTGAGGCCCGCATGAGGATGGTCGTCATCACACCCAATTTGGTGCATTGCATTCTCCCCCATGACAAAAGTGCCAAAGTGTGCCAAGAAGCGCCAATAGCAGGTTTGGAACGATGAAAACTAGTAGCCACTCTTGAGCTTTTAATCGCATGGCTATAATCTTATAAGACCACATGAGGAGCAACACATGGGTGATCAGGCCACGAGCGGTTCAATTTTCCAGATGTTCCAGGTCTCAGAGACAGCTCCGCCATGATCGGCAACCTTGACAAGCTTGACAGCACAGTTGTCACATGCTTGAGTTATCCTCATTGGGTCGAAGTGTGGGTTAGTGCCATGCTTCTGCTTCTTGCCAGCTTTGACTGTTACTGCGTCACCTATGTTGTGCGTGTGTGGAGTCCGTTTAGCATTCTCATGCTTATTGTTTTGAATTATAAGCCTCTGCTTACGTTCTTTAATAAATTGCCAGTCTGCCTAAAATGAGGCATTCGACATTGCATCGCGACCAAACACTAGTTGTGATGGCGTTGCACAGTGAAGTGGTGTGCACTGGTGAATTCATGGCCTTCCAACATGCCGCCAGAATGCCTTTGAAACCAAAAAACGAATCAAGATCCATTTTATCCTTGATTTGAGAACTTCAAATCATGTTGTGAAGTGTCTTGTGAGACCGTTCAATCATAGAATTTGATTATGAGTTTCTGCTGGTAATAACCCTACGATGTACACCTAGTCATTTTTCAGAAGCTCGCTGACTTCTGCGGCAAACTCTGTTCCTTTATCTACAGCAATCTCTGTTGGCCATGGATGTCGCGAGAGCCAGTGGATTTCTAACCAGTTGGCTATGACATTGGCCGTTTTCTCACGGATTTCAAATACTTCAAAGCACCCTGTTGCATGATCTATCATTATGAGGCAGTGTAGTTTAATGTGTGTTTCTGGTTTCTTTTTGTTTCCGAATTCGCATGGACCTACTAGGTGCATGCATAAGGCACACCACTGAATAATTTCTGGAGTGGGCTTAGGTGGAAGCATACCATATTGCTTGTCTCGCTCCTTGCTTGCTGCACAATTATGGCAGCGTTTACACACGTGCTGACATGTTTCACATAGTCCTATCCATGTGTAGTGTTGTGCTACAGTGAGCTCTGATCGTTGTTTGCCAGGGTCCATCAACGTCAAGTGGTAGCATTTGGCACACCTGTGTTGTAAGGCTTTAGGAATGTACATCTTATTGTTCTCAGTAATGAGCTCATGCGTGTTGTCTGAGAATGTGTTTGGCTTCTTAACATTAAGTTCTGGTTGTGTCTTGAACTTGCTCGGTCTTTCTTCTCTCGATACGCTGTCCCTTTGTATGAAAGCGGACACCCTTCTGAGAATTCTTCTTCTTCTTGAATTGCAAGTTCTCCTGCAAATGCTTCAGCAGAAAATTCCTCTTCTGCTATTTCTAGTTGACACTTGCATCTGTGACAATGTTGTTCACACCCTTGACATGCGTCAGTTTAGGACCAAACTCTTCTAAGAGGAGTCGCCATTACATGACTCTCTTAGTGTTGAAGTGCGTGTATGCTAGATTCTTGTGATCAGAAATACTTCAATATTTTTTCCAAGGAGTATGTTGCGACATTCCTTGAGGGTCTCTGCTGTGCTCAGCAGTTCCTTGTCTGTAGTGGCACACCGCGTCTGAGCTGGGTTCAACTTCCGGCCATGGGAAGGCGATTGGATTTCCTTCTTGTGACACCCCTGCTCCTAACTGGTCATGGCTGACATCAGTGTAAATTTGGAAGGGCTTATGGAAATCTAGATACGCTAATAATGTTTCCTTTGCAATGATCCACTTGGTCATTGCAAAAGCCTTCTGGTGTTGAGGCTCCTATTTCCACTTAGTCGTTTTAGACATCAGTGCTGCAAGAAGTGTTAGAACATGCGATCACCTGACCCACATTTCTTGGTAGTAATTTACCACGCCAATGAAAGACCAAAGTTCTTTTTAGTTCTTGGGAACTGCCTTCACCTTTTCACACACCGGCTTAATTCCTGTACGGGTAATCCAGCATCCTAAGGTTACCAATTGGGAACGTGCGAAGAATGACTTTGTAACCTTGACCTTAAGGCCTGCTTTCAGCAGCCTTTGTAGAATGAGTTCTACTTTTTTGAAATGATCATTGAAGGAACCCTTCGTTAAACATAGAAGGTCATCAATATAGGTTCAAACAAATGCCAGTCCATAAGTTAACTCATTTTCTCTTGGAAAATGTCAGGGCTGTTGCACAATCCCATTGGGATTGCTTGGTACTCACACTTGCCGAAAGGTAGTACAATAGTACACAGCTCTTAAGAACTTGGATCTAACCTGATGTGGTAATGTCCCATATTTAGATCCAGACTGGTTGCCCATTGAAACCCTTCTAGGTTCAGAATCACTTCTTGAACATTTGGAACATAACATGGTTTCCTCAATGTTCTTTTATCATGCTCTCAAAAGTCAGAGATGCATCTTACAGACCCATCCTTCTTTGGAATGACAAAGGTTGGTGCTGCCATTCTGAGCGGTTCACTTCTTCAGAACACTGATTTTTTTGACAAGGCGTTCCACCTCGGCTTTTACTGTAGTGTCTGTACATGGCATCGTGGTACATTGTAGGCACGGGCACGGTAAGGTTTTGCTCCTTCCTTAACGGTTCAGAGAGGACCTGGCTGGGATCGTACTAGCTAGCTAGTAGTAGATTCAACTAAAGGGCAACAGACCACTAATAGCTCTATCGATCTGTCGTTGAGGGCACACACACTTGGTGGTTTCAAGTTACTATCGGTAAGCTAGCTATTAGAGACACTCGTCCTGGAGCTCCGCAAAAAACTTGCTCGACAACCACACTACACCAACTAGTCAGCCGTCATGTCAGGTGGTTACGCGTCGCGTCTTTCTGAATACCCTGACAAGGGAGTCTGTGGACTGCCAGAAGTTATCGATACCAGGAGATCTCGTTGCAGCAAGGTGAAGCAATTAGCCGACCTGATAGAAAGCGCAAAACATGTGGTTGTATTGACGGGAGCCGGAATTAGTACCAGTGCTGGTATACCGGATTTTCGTGGACCCAACGGGATTTGGACCATAGAAAAAGAAGAAAAGAACAACGGCAAAGAAAAGGGTTGTTCTCCTGGTAATAAACGGCGAAAGATTACTACAACCTCTTATTCGCGAGAAGCCCCGCGCACTCTCGACAATTTTTCACATGCGAAACCCACCACATGCCACCGCGCCATCACGAAACTAGTCAATGTTGGAAAGATTCATTATTGTAAGTAGTGTATTGTTCGTCATACAAATTGTACGAATGGACGCCAACAATTTCAATTCATTCATTTTTCTTGTTCATTTGCCTACTCGGCGGTACCTGTTAGGCATTACGCAAAATGTCGATGGGCTTCATAAGCGGGCGGGACTAACACGCAACAAGCACGCCTCGGTGCACGGATGCTGCTTTACCGAAAAATGTGAAACGTGTCGGGCCGAATTCTTTCGAGATTTCGAAATGGAGAATATATCCTTCCAGCCTACTGGTAGACGCTGTACGTTGTGCACAGGAGTGCTGAGGGATACACTGTTGGATTGGGAGGATCCTTTGCCGGCCGATGATCTGGATCGAGCCTACAAGGAGTGTCAAAAGTCTGGGGCTTTGGTTTTGTGCTTGGGTACCAGTCTTCGAATCCAGCCCATTGGAGATCTTCCACTGGAGGCAGAAAAGTTTGTCATTGTCAATCTGCAGAAAACGCCACATGATGAACGGGCGACTTTGATCATTCGAGGACCTGTGGATGAGGTCATGAATGAATTAGTGGTCTTACTAGGATATCCGTCCTGGCAAAAGGACCCTGAAGCGCCGATTGAACGTGTCTGGGCGCCCCCCCGTTTAGCTGCACCGCTAGCTGGGGCCAGTATACAGAATGGACTTCAAAATATGGGTATACTCAACAATAACACAGAATTATTGTCAGGAGGCAAAAAAAAGGAAGATGCCATTGAAATTGATGAGTCTGACGATGCCGAAGACGAGAGGAAAGAGACACCAAATTCATCTACAGGTTTGGACAGGAGAAAGTCGCGGGCAAGACCAAATTTTAGAAATTTCACACCAAGCGTCTGAAATGAAAGGGTATAAAATGTCTGAGCCTGAATCTGAACATCTGAAATTTTTTGCTGATTATCGCGTCGAGAGGGTCTGAAAGCGTCTTATGAAATAAGATGCCCGTTGCACCTGCACACGCCTTGCAGAATCGGTATCAAGTTGGAATGAAACGAGGGTCTGCCTGTAGCTTGTGTTGTCGTGCAGTCTTACCGGAAGAAACATTTGGGGCCAAATTGAAATGGATGTTTTGCAGTTGTCGACGTCCGAAGTGGTGACACAGAAACCCAATCAAGAGTGGAAATCAACCGCGGTTTGCATGCAATCAGTGATTTGTAAAGGAGTGTTTCCCACTTGCACGATCGGGAAGGATATGCTAGTCTTATCTTCTGATGAGCGAAAATGAAACAAGATTTTTTTCACTCAATCATTGCCACACCACAGGAGATCTCTTTAGTGTCTAACCAACATTTACTAATAATTATCCCTGGCGAAGGATCAACAATGTCGCATGAAGTGACATGGCCCAGGGTGATAGAGCAGACATAAGGGATCGGCAACTGAAGGGTTGCTGAATCAACAACGATCAGAGGGATCATTCAAAGAAATGATCGGCTGTGTGCCAAAGGACTTCAAGAATACCTCTGGCTCAAATCGCAGGAGTGACAATGATGACAACATCAGTTGGCACAGCTTGCAGTTCTTTAACATTTCATACAACCCATTTAAACCTAAACTTTTTTACAGCTTCTCTCACCCGTCTCTCGGATGTTTTTTACTCGAATCTGGCTCTGGCATGAATGGCACAGCCTGTAATCCAAACCTCATTTGAAACATTTGACAGGCCAAACAGCTCATAGCCATTGTGTTGAATGAAGAGATCTACTGGTGAATGTTGCAGCAAATCAGTTTATTAGAAATTATGGTTGTGTTGCTACTTGCTGCGAGTAAAAGCATTCGCTTTTACTCGCACGAGTTCACCGCTCCGCGGTGAACTCCTATTAGACTACAATGGTAGATATGACTAGAAGGTTGGGCGT
>Ga0163149_10002780_pt1 | contig 20594 bp, 19 predicted proteins | sample OliLakLV19MP5G1_FD_148604 | JGI IMG/M metagenome (GOLD analysis project Ga0163149, IMG submission 148604) | Freshwater microbial mat bacterial communities from Lake Vanda, McMurdo Dry Valleys, Antarctica - Oligotrophic Lake LV.19.MP5.G1 | ecosystem: Environmental > Aquatic > Freshwater > Lake >...
ACAGACTAACAAAGGAGAAACAGTAAAATGGGTGAGGTTGTAATCTATTTGTAAATCAGAAAAATAGTAGGGCGTTTTGCAATTTCTGGCAATTGCTTTTTCGAATCAAAAATTGTTTTTGTTTTTAATAAATCCAGTTGGAAGAATCGCTTCCAATGCATTAAGAAATCAATAATAGGATTTTGCTTAGTTATGCACTTATTTCCCAAAGCTATTTATTCTGAAAAAACTCGTTTTTTTATTCTTTCATGGAATGCCGCCATTTCATCATCCATAAACGAATCGGAATAATTCACATACCTGTAAAAAGAGGTACTGTTTGCTTTATGTACCGAAATTATTCTTACGTTCAGTTCATTCATTCCGCAAAGCAACATGGTTGTAATTGCTGTTCTGCGCATAGAATGCGATGCAAGCAAATCACAAAAACGATAGTTGGTCGTATTCTTTTCGTCTTTGAAATGAGCAAAAGGCGGTCCTCGTTTATTTCTTGTTTTTTCATTGATAATACCGACCTACGTTTAGCAATAGAAGAAATCAGAAAGAAGACTGACAATAATTCTAAAAATATAGAATTGGTTTTTCAATATCTGGATGAACTTATTGAAAAGCATGAGAAACCAAAACCTCGCAAATCCATCGGATATAAAATTTCAAAGAAAAAAGTTAAGTGATTTGAATATACGTGGCACAAAAAAATGTACACCAAAGGTGATTTTCTAAATCGGGATAAACTCAAGAATTGCAAGTAGCGTGGCAATTTCATTGCCTTCTATTGAATAAGTTGGGTTTAAATACCTTTATTTGTAAATCAAAAATATTGTTGGTCGTTTTGCAATTTCTGGCACCTGCTTTTTCCAATCAAAAATTGTTTTTGTTTTTATAAACTCTGTGGGAAGTGTAATATCACAAGCAATGCAAAGTTTTGTTTTAGATTCACAATTTGATAGAATGTCATCTAAAATATGCATGTTTCTATAAGGTGTTTCTATAAATAATTGTGTTTGGTCTTTTTGATGTGCTAAGCGCTCCAATTCTTTAATTTTTTTAATTCGCTCACTTCTTTCTTTTGGAAGATAGCCATTGAATGTAAAACTTTGTCCATTAAAACCAGAAGCCATTAATGCCAAAAGAATAGAGGAGGGGCCAACCAAAGGAACAACTGTAATGTGATTAGCATGGGCCATTTTTACCACTTCTGCTCCAGGATCGGCAATACCCGGACAACCAGCTTCGGAAATGATCCCGATATTTTTTCCCAGATGAATGTTTTTTAAATATAAGTTGTAATCAATCTTTCCTGTGTGTTGATTTAGGGGATGCAAAATAATTTCCTGCAAAGGCTTTTTAATCCCCATCTTTTTTAAATAGTGTCGAGCTGTTTTTTCGTTTTCAACAATGTACTCATCAATGGTGTTAATGATGTCATTCACTTTCGAAGGTAAAACTTCTGCAGTTTCAGCAGTATCTCCAAGTGTAGTAGGGATAAGGTAAAGAATTCCTTTTGTTATTATTTCGCTCATTTTTTTAAAGATTCTACAATTACATCACACGCTTTGTCAAGCAAAATATATACATTTTCAAATCCTTGTTCGCCACCAAAATAGGGATCAGGAACCGACATGTTTGAATTTGGATAAACACGATTTAAAATTAGTTCCACTTTCTTTTTGTCGTTTTCATTCCTTGCTAATGAAATCACATTTGAATAATTGGAACTGTCCATTACAAAAATAGTATCGAAATCATCATAATCTGAAACAGAAAATTGCCGCCCTATTAAGTGTGATAAATCTACACCATGCTGCAATGCATTTGCAATGGTACGATTGTCGGGATGTTGGCCAATGTGATAGTTTGATGTTCCTGCTGAATCTATAAAAACATTTATCCCTTTCTTCTCAGTCTTCTCTCTTAAGATTCCTTCAGCAAGCGGTGAGCGGCAAATGTTTCCCAAACACACCATTAAAATTTTAGGCATAAACAATTAATCTTTTAAAGGTTTGAATTTTAATTGATAATACGTTCCAGGTTGGTTTATCCGCACAATTGTTCCATTTAATTGATTTGACAATATTTTGATTAGCTCTAATCCTAGAGTAGAATTGTTAGTGTCTAATAATTTAACATCATAGCCTTTTCCATTGTCACCCATAATAATAGAATATTCATCTTCAGCAGTTTTATGAAGTATGATTTCTATTTGACCGTTATCAATATCTTTAAAGGCATATTTAAATGAATTAGAAATTATTTCATTCAATAAGAGTCCAAGTGGAATAATAGTGTTCAAATTAAAATGCTGCACTTCCAAATCCAGCTTTAGTTTTATCTCTTTGTCTATGCTGTAAGTATCAATTAAGTTTTCAACCAACATATTCAGATACTCTTTTACATTGATATTCCCGTAATCATTTGATTTGTAGAGTTTTTCATGCACAAGTGAAATGGTGCGGATCCTATTTCTTATTTCTCGAAAAAGCTCAGCGGCTTTAGGGTCATTTACATAATCTGATTGAATATTAATAAGACTATTAATGATTTGTAAATTGTTTTTTACGCGATGATGTACTTCCTTTAAAAGAATCTCATTCTCGTCTCTTTGTTTTATAATTTCTGCAGTTCTTTGTTGAATGATTTTTTCCAGTCGTTCAAGATACAGCTGATGCTTGTGTTTTCTGTATTCATTGTATCCATAAATCAATCCACTGAGTCCAATAGTGCACAAAACAATAAACCACCAAGTAGTCCAAAAAGGCTCAGTAATTTCAAATGAAAATTCTTGAGTTTTGGCAGTTTTAACTCCGGCTTTGGTTTCGGCAGTTACCAAAAATTTGTATTTGCCAGGAGGTAGGTTGGAGTAGGTGATAGAGTTTAATTCATCGTATGGGCTCCATTCAGTATCAAATCCTTCTAATTTAAAACTGTATCTGATATTTTCCGGTAAGGTTTTACTTAATGCCGAAAACTCCAATGTGATGTGATTTTCGTTGTGTGCAAGAACTAAGTTAATGGGTATGTTATACCACTCTGTTAGTGTATCGGAATATTTTCTCCAATCAACATTGTCGTAAAATAATTTTATTTTGGTAATATTTAAAGTTGGAATTTCCGGCTTCCTTATTAGTTCTTCTTTCGGATCAAACTTAATTGCACCTTTAATTGTGCCAAACCATAAACTGCCTTCTAAGTCTATGCAAGTAGCTCTCGAGTTGCATTCTATTCCTTTAAATCCTTCATCTTTTCCATAATTACGGATGAAATCGATTTCTCCTTTTTCATTTAAAATTATTTTATCCAAACCTTTATTTGTTCCAACCCAAATATTGCCATAGTTATCTGTATTTAATAAATAAACAGTTCCAGATGTTAGTCCTTCTTTTGTGGTAATGCTTAGAAATTTCTGACCATCAAAACGAGCAACACAATTATCTGTACCAACCCAAATGTTTCCCAACTTATCAATTACCATGCTACCAGCATAAGTGTTACACAGGCCATCAGCAGCTCCATAATGTTTTACTATTTTGCCATCGCTGTATACAAAAACTCCTCCGCCAGTACCAATCCATATTTTTCCGCTCTTGTCTTGTACAAACGAATACACATTCGGATTACCAAGTCCTTCTTTTGTTCCAAATGGTTTAAAGTTTTTTCCATCATATATAAATGCAAAATTCCCTCTTGTTCCAATCCAAATGTTTCCTGCTGCATCTTCAAAGATTGAACGAATATTTTCACAGCCAGGAACAGCATACGAATGATAAGTTCCATCGTATTTAATGATTCCTTTTGTAGTTCCTATCCAAACATTTTCTCTGGTATCAGAATAAATGAATCGTGCTTCTATTTCTCCTAAATTGGCTGTTTTGGAAATATTGGTAACGGATTTTCCATCATATTTGTATACTCCATGTAAACTTGTTCCTACCCAAACATTTCCTTTTTTGTCGGCACAAATTGCAAAAATATCTTTCTCTCTAAGTCCTTCAATATTGTCATAATATGTAAATGCTTGGTTTGTAAATTCCACCAAACCACCGCCACTAGTACCAAACCAAATGTTTCCTGATTTATCTTCGAAAATGTTGTTGGCATTGTCAACCGACATACCATTTGTTTGGTTGAAGTTAGTAAGTTGATTTTCAGTGAATTTGTAGACGCCTTTATTGTTTGTTGCAACCCACAATTGATTTTTTTGGTCAAAATGGATAGCATTGATTTTTGCATCTTTTGGAATTGGAATAGAATCAATCTTGCTCGATTTTACCTGGTAATGTGAAGGGCCAACAATTTTTATTTTATACAAACTACTGTAATCAGTTATAGCCCAAATGTTACCCTCTATATCTTCTGATAACGCAGTGATGTTGGAATTGTTTATGTATTCCATATCTGTAACACGAAGCAATGTCTGATTTTTCAATACCAATAATCCATGGTTGGTGCCAATCCAAAGGATGTTTCGACTGTCTTTTTTGTAGCAGTTAACTTCGAATGATTTGAGTGTATCCCCTTTTATTGGCAAAAACTCTTGCTGTTTTCCATTGAATTTTGTTATTTGATTGTCTTTTCCAATGATCGTATTATTATTATCATCAGTAACAATAAATTTGATAATTCCTCCTGTGAAGCTTTTTTGATTTGTTGTTTCTAATGCTGAAAATGACTGGCCGTCAAATTTGCATAAATTTCCATTTTGGCTTCCTATAATCAGTGAGCGATTTTTATCTTCCGAAACAGCTGTAATAATTTGACCGCATAGGCCTTCTTTTTCTTCATAGGTTTTAAATTCTTTTCCATCAAAGCGACACAATCCTCCTCCTGCGGTTCCAATCCATAAATAGCCTCTGCTGTCTTCGTAGATGCAATTGATTTCTGATTGAGACAAACCGTCTTCTAAAGAGTAATTTCTAAAATTATAGAGTTGTGATTTTACTGGAAGTGTGAAAAATAGCAAGAAGAATACAATTGTGCAGTACTGTATTGACTTATGGAGTAGTGCTATTTTCATTGCAAAATAGGTTTTAAACAAAAATAGGAATCAGATAATTTTAACTGATTCCTATTTTTTTAGTTTAGAGAGTTTTATATTTTATTGAATACTAATCTTCTTATTTAATTCTTCGATATAGTTTTTAAAACGCTTATCGGTATCCATTAAGTTGTTTACTGTTCTGCAAGCATGTAATACTGTAGCATGATCTTTCCCACCACAGTGTAATCCGATAGTAGCCAACGATGATTTTGTCATGCTTTTTGCAAAATACATTGCAATTTGACGAGCCTGAACAACCTCACGCTTACGAGTTTTAGATTTTAATAATTCTATTGGCAGATCGAAATAATCGCAAACCACTTTTTGAATATAATCAATCGAAACCTCGCGAGCAGTATTTTTTACGAATTTATCAATCATTTGTTTCGCTAATTCCAAAGTGATTGCTTTTTTGTTCATTGACGATTGAGCCAATAGAGAGATAAGCGCACCTTCTAGTTCGCGAACGTTTGTTGTAATGCTATAAGCCAAGTATTCAATTACTTCTTTAGGAAGGTCTAATCCGTCAGCATATACCTTTTTTTCCAAGATAGCGATACGTGTCTCTAATCCAGGAGTTTGCAAGTCTGCAGCTAGTCCCCATTTAAAACGAGATAATAATCTTTGCTCAAATCCTTGTAATTCTACAGGCGCTTTATCAGCTGTTAAAACCAATTGTTTACCTGTTTGGTGCAAGTGATTGAAAATGTGGAAGAATACATCTTGTGTTTTTTCTTTTCCTGCAAAATATTGTACATCATCAATAATCAAAACATCAATCATTTGATAGAAATGAACGAAATCATTTTGATTGTTATTTCTTACTGAGTCGATATATTGCTGAGTGAATTTTTCAGATGAAACATAAAGAACCGTTTTATTAGGAAATTCATTTTTAATTTGAATTCCAATAGCGTGAGCCAAATGTGTTTTCCCTAAACCAACACCACCATAAATCAATAAAGGATTAAATGCTGTTCCTCCTGGTTTGTTTGCAACAGCAAAACCTGCTGAACGAGCCAAGCGGTTACAATCACCTTCAACTAAATTTTCAAAAGAATAATTAGCATTTAATTGTGATTCTACATTTACTTTTTTTAAACCTGGAATAATGAATGGGTTACGAATGCTGTTTTGATTTAAATCAATTGGCATTGAAACTGAAGGATTTTTTAATTCCTTTTTATTGTTAGTTGGTATCTTAACTGTATATGGTTTAGAACTATTATTATAGTTGTTCTCCATAATAATACTGTACTCTAAGCGGCCTTCAGTTCCTAATTCTTTCTTAATTGTTTTCTTTAATAAGGTGATATAGTGCTCCTCTAACCATTCGTAGAAAAACTGACTAGGAACTTGTATCGTTAATACATTAGAACTTAACTTAATCGGTTTAATCGGCTCGAACCATGTTTTGAAACTTTGTGAACTAACATTGTCTTTTATTATCCCCAGACAACTCTCCCATACTTTTGTAAATGCTTTCTCCATTCTTAATCCCTAATTTATATATGTTGAACTTCCTTGTTTTATCCTTTAAATCCCCTGTTTTCGGGTATTACGATGTAAATATATAGAACTTTACCTAAGTTACATCATTTATTCTGAAAAAAAAGTTAAAAATATTTTCATATTTCTATTGACTTATTCGAAATTTTTATAGAGTACCCTTCTATCGCCTTTTTTTTGCTTTTTCTTTCAAAAATATAATCAACTCTACCCAGTCGAATTCCTGCCCAACCAACTTGTGCCACAAGCACTTCTTTGTCATCACTGTTCTTGAAAGATACAGGATTATCAAGGAATGTATGAGTATGTGCACCTAAAATAATATCTATATTTTTTGATTGTTTTGCCAAGTCAACATCGCTAACTTTTTTATTCTCATACTTATAACCAAGATGAGAAAGACAAATTACCAAATCGCATTTTTGATCGTTTTTTAAGTAATGAGTTGCCTCTGCAGCTTTCACCAAAGGGTCAAGATATTTTGTATTTCCCGACATTCGTTTGTCTACCAAACCGGCTAATTCAATTCCAAGTCCAAATACCCCAATTTTAATTCCATCCTTTACATATATTTTATGTGGGATAGTTTTACCTGCCATGGGTGTATCCGAGAAATCGTAGTTGCATGTAATGAATGGAAAATTGGCATTTGGCAATTGTTTTATTAATCCATCCAGTCCATTGTCAAAATCGTGATTGCCAATTGTGGATGCATCGTATTGCATCATGCTCATTAATTTCAATTCTAATTCTCCACCATACATATTAAAATAAGGTGTTCCTTGAAAGATATCTCCTACATCAAACAGCAATACGTTTTTTTCTTCGTTTCTTATTTTTTTGATGAGTGCAGCCCTTCTCACTGTTCCGCCCAAGCCTGCAAATTTTGGATCATTTTCTGGAAATGGATCAACATGACTGTGCACATCATTGGTATGTAAAATGGTAATTTTTACCATCTCGGTTTTTGCCAACACTTCATTTGGAATAACATTGAATGCAACAAACCCCGCTCCGGCAAATGCAGTTTTTTTTAGAAACGCTCTTCTACTATTCGTACTTGATTCTTCCATCGAGTTCTACTTTTATGGTCAGGTCCTTTTTTGTTTGTTCTTTTATATAATCAACAATCGCGTCTCTTAATTTATATTTTAATGTATCCACTTTAATAGGTGATGAAAAGAAACTATATTTATCGCCACCGCCAGCTAAATAATCAGAGGTTGCTACTTTGTATGTTTTTGTAATATCAAATTCTTTTCCGCCAATTTTTAATTCCGTCATTTTTTTGCCTTTTCCTTTTACAGTTGCTCCCGAAAATGGTGCTCCGTTACTCTGTATAAGTGATTCAAATAACTGCTGTGTTTTTTCTCCACTCAAAGTCAGAACTACAATTTCATTTTCAAATGGCATTAATTCAAAAACATTTCCCAAAGTAATTTTACCCTTTGGAAGCTGACTTCTTAATCCTCCATTATTTAATAAACAGATATCAACCAAAACTTTATCGGAAGGTTGATAAGCATCATTCGTTTTTTTTAAAACAGCATCCGAAACAAAATCACCCAATGTTCCTTCAGGTAATCCTTTTAATAATGCTTGCTCAGAAGTACCCAAAACTTCGTTCATGATGGAATCCATTTTTGTTTTGTAAGGCAAAACTGTTTTTATGAAACTCGAGTCGGTAGATTCAATGGTATTTGAATTTAGAACAACTTGGGATGTTTCTACTTTTTGCAGTTTGGGTGTTGAGCTACATGCAGAAAGAAGCGCGCAAACAAGTAATAAGGAGATATGGTGGAGTAGGGATGTTTTCATTGAAATTTAGCTTTTGTGTTTCATTTAAAAGCTTTGCAATTATACTTATTTTTAAAGGATAATTAGCACGAAAAAAAATAAAAAAATATTTTTATTTTATGTGTTTTATATTGAAAAAAACGTATCTTCATAAAGTTTAATTTAATGTAAATTTATGTACGTTTCTGAAACAAAAGTGAGGGTTAGATATTCCGAAACAGATAAAATGGGATATGTATATTATGGAAACTATACGCATTTTTATGAAGTAGGAAGGGTAGAGGCACTCCGACAATTAGGTACAAGTTATAAGGAGATGGAAGACAGTGGAATTATGTTGCCTGTATTTACTTGTAGTTTAAAATATTTGAAGCCTGCTTTGTATGACGATTTACTTTTAATAAAAACTACTATAAAAGAATTACCAAAAGCTCGCATCACTTTTGATTACGAAATATACAATGAAAAAGGTGAGCTTTTAAATGAAGGAATAACAACCTTAGTTTTTGTAGATATGAAAACCAATAAACCTCGTCCTGCTCCAGATTCTTTCATCGAGAAAATCAAAAAATTCTTCTAGTCTCAAAAAATAAAGATTAAAAAATTTGTTTTTGTATTTATATTAATCGTATATTTGCGATATATAATTTAAAGACATGGCTTACAGCAAAAAACAAGCGTTTGAAAACGATGAAATAAAAGCAAGCGAAATCGCGAAAGCATTGTCGCACCCTGCCCGTATAGCGATTATTAAATTTCTTTCAAAGCAAAAATCTTGTATCTGTAATGATATTGTAGAACAGTTGCCTTTGTCACAGTCAACCGTTTCTCAGCATCTGAAGGAATTAAAAAATGCAGGATTGATAACTGGAGAAATTGATGGTCCGAGAGTGTGTTATTGCATCGACAAAGAAAACTGGAAAAAAGCGAAAGATATTTTCGGAGAACTGTTTAATATGAAGTTCGAATCCATGAAAAATAAATGTTGCTAGCCGTTCGCTTCTCGACTCCGTTCGAAGTGACAAAAAAGATTTAACAAAGTAGAAAATTAAAATTAAAATAAAACACATGAAACTATCAGATTTTAAAAAAGACTTAAGCACATTAGATGCACTTACTTTTATTCAGCCAAACGGCAAAATTGTGCCAGCTCATTTTCACATAACAGAAGCTGGTTTAACAACCAAGCATTTTATCGATTGTGGTGGAACTATAAGAGAAGAAAAAGCAGTAAATTTCCAATTGTGGGAAGCAAATGATTTCGAACATCGCTTAACAGCAAACAAATTAGCTGGGATTATTGAAATGTCTGAAAAGGCATTAAATATGGGCGATTACGAGATAGAAGTAGAGTATCAAACTGAAACCATTGGAAGGTATGGTTTGGATTTTGATGGAGCAAATTTTGTTTTGACTTCTAAAAAGACAGATTGTCTAGCTAAAGAAAATTGTGGTGTACCTAAAGAAAAACAGAAATTGAATTTATCTGAATTGAAAGTAGAAGAAGCATCACCATGCTGCAGTCCATCAAGTGGATGTTGTAACTAAAAAACAAAAGGGCATGAATCGAAAAGAACATTGGGAAAATGTGTTTTCTCAAAAACAGCAAAACGAAGTGAGTTGGTTTCAGCCCATTCCTAAATCGAGTATCGAATTTTTTGAAGCAAGTCAAGTTCCTAAAACAGCGAATATTATTGATATTGGCTCTGGCGACTCCTACTTCATCGATTATTTGATTGAGATGGGATATCAAAACATTTATGCCTTGGATATTTCTGAGCATGCTTTGTCGCGATTAAAAAACAGGTTAGGAGAAAGAGGAAATCAGGTACATTTTATCGTCTCTGATGTTTTGGATTTTAAAGCATCTGTTCAATTTGATTATTGGCACGACAGAGCCGTATTTCACTTTTTAGCTGACAGCACTGAAATAGATGCATATCTTTCAATAGCGAATAAATACATAGCAAAGGGTGGAGACTTAATGGTGGCAACATTTTCTGATTCAGGTCCATTAAAATGCAGTGGCTTAAATATCAAACAATATTCTAAAAGTGATTTGGAAAAACAATTTTCCAATCACTTTTTAAAAATAAAATGCATTGAAGAAGCACACCCAACTCCTTTCAATACCACACAAAACTTTACGTTTTGTAGTTTCAAAAAAGCGAGCTAATGAAAAAAATTGCAGGAGAAATTATTGGAACCTTTTTTCTAGTTTTTATTGGAACGGGCTCCGTAATTATCAATCACCTGTATGATGGAGTTGTGACGTTAGCAGGAATCTCTGTTATTACTGGCGCTGTAGTTTCTATAATGATTTTAGCATTTGGAAAATGGAGCGGAGCACACATGAATCCCGCTGTTACAATTGCATTGGCACAAAAAGGAGATGTGAAAACAAAAGAGATTCCTTCTTATGTAATTGCTCAAGGAATTGGTGCATTTGCTGCAACGTGTTTGCTTCATCTGATTTTTAGCGGTAGCACTACCTTGGGAGAAACACTCCCTTCAGTAAATATCTATTCTGCATTCCTAATTGAAATCGGCCTAACTTTTTTTCTAATGTTTGTTATTCTTTATGTTTCAAGTGTTGAACACAAGTATGCTGCTTGGATAATAGGTTTGGCTGTTGTTATTGGAATTTTTGTTGGAGGAAATTATTCGGGTGCCTCTATGAATCCTATTAGGTCATTGTCTCCAGCTGTTATGAATCAAAATATGGCAGAAGTTTGGATCTTTTTAACAGGTCCATTTTTGGGCGCATTGTTAGCTGTATTGGTTTTTAAAAATTACAAAAAATGAAGAAAATATTATTTGTTTGTGTAGAAAACTCCAACCGTAGTCAAATGGCAGAAGCTTTTGCAAAAATACATGGGAAAGGGAAAGTGGAAGCGTACAGCTGCGGTTCTAAGCCTTCAGGTATAATTAATCCCAAAGCAATTGCTGCTATGAAAGAGTTGGCTTATGATTTAAGCACACATGATTCTAAATCTCTGGAGCAAATTCCAGCGATTAAATACGATTATGCGATTACGATGGGTTGCGGAGACGAATGTCCATTTGTGATGGCGGAACATCGTGAGGACTGGAAATTAGATGATCCAAAGCATTTGGAGCCTGCTGAGTTTAATAAAGTGAGAGATGAGATTGAGAGAAGAGTGAAGGAGTTGATTGGAAAATTGTAAGATTAAACAATATTCCCATCCTTCATCACCAATTTCCTATCCGCCATATTTGCCAACTCTTCATTGTGAGTTACTATAACAAATGTTTGATTAAATTTTTCTCTTAATGTAAAAAACAGCTGGTGCAATTCTTTAGCTGTATTTGAATCTAAATTTCCTGAAGGCTCATCGGCCAAAACAACAGAAGGGTTATTAATCAACGCTCTTGCAACTGCTACACGCTGTTGTTCTCCACCTGATAATTCACTTGGCTTGTGATTCATTCGTTCGGATAATCCTAAAAACGACAATAATTCAATTGTTTTTTTTTCTGCTTCTGATTTAGAAGTACCTGCAATATAGGCTGGTATACAAACATTTTCCAAAGCAGTAAATTCGGGGAGTAAATGATGAAACTGAAATACGAAGCCAATGTTTTTATTACGGAAGTCAGCCAGTTTCTTATCGCTCAAACCAGAGATGAGTTGATCATTCATACGTAATTCACCTTTGTTAGGCTTATCAAGCGTTCCTAGAATATGCAATAAGGTAGTTTTGCCAGCACCCGAAGCTCCAACAATAGAGATAATTTCACCTTTTTTTATTTCAAGGGAAACGCCTTTTAATACTTCTAATGTACCATAAGATTTATAAATGTTGGATGCGCTAATCATAATTAACCTCGTTTTTTACGAAGGTAAAGATAATCGAAATAATACAATACTTTTAAAGAAACTGTATTCAATTGATTTGCTTCTAACGTATTGGTGAAATTATTAGAATAACTTTTTACAACAACATTGTTTTCATTATAGATGGAATTTTTCCATACTAAATTTAAAAAACTACCGGGAGCAAACTGCCATTGAAATACCATGTCCACATTAAAAGCATTGAAGTTAAAATCATGATTCTGGTCATAACTGATATTATCAATTAAAAGTCCTTCTTCAGAAAGATTGTAAAATCCCGTATAATGACCGCCAGTCCAGTAATGTCGACCTCGAATACTTAATGATAAATTGTTTCTAAATAAGTAACGGGCAGAAACGACATTCTCAATCGTTTTAATAAATCGTAAACCGATAATGATGTTATCATTGTGATCGAAATTTACCCAGCCTCTGTCACCATCGTCTTGATTGTAGTTTGTAGATAGATTAAAAGATAATTTATCATTTACTCTAATGTTTGGACTTAATGTTACACCAACATAAGGATTATAGCCTATTGTTGGAGAAATCAAACCTGTTGTTCCTGCATAAATGTTGAAATTAAAACTAATTCTTTTACGAGTGTCGCTATTCACACCTGTCCACATGGTTTGATTAGTGGGGCGAATAAGAATTCGTCCGGGAACTCTTGATTCATAATAATCTATATCTCCAATGGGTTCATAAGAACCTCCTAAATAAATGTTATAGAAATTTTTAAATGTAGCATTTGTATTGAGACTCATAGAAACGCTGTTAGTTTTATGTGTTGTGAAATTTTCATTTTGATTTAATGAAAAATTAAGGTTGGCATTCAAGAAACTTCTCCAAGGCTGAAAACGATTCAGATTAAGGTTGATTCCACGATTATTGAAATTCGTTTCGCGGGTAATTCCCATATCATTAATATTAAAAGTGGGATTAATGCTCAACTGGTAGATGCTGTATTGGAACCAACCCGAGCTTTTCCCTGCAACTAAACTATATTGAAATCCGAACAGATCAGTATACTGGTTCTTAACTGTATCGGTTTTTGAAAAAATATTGCTCACTGCTAAACGCCCTTCAAGAAAATAGGTGTTCTTCTTATTGTTTATATTAAATCCGCCTCCTGTTACATTTGCATTGTTGCCATTGTTGTTTCGTTTTACATTTGTATTAATCAAATAAGCAGATGAACTATTTTTCATTTGCTGGTCAAAAACAAGAATGTTGTAATTTGAAAATGGTTCGGTCAAAATTCTGCGTTCATTTCCTAAACGATCTTTTGCTGTTGCATAGGTGTCGTCCATGATTGCATTTAGTAATCCTATTCCTAATCCATTTGGAGTGCGCCCTGATACTTTTGTTGCATTTAATAATTTTGCCTGATCGGGGTTTTTAATAATGACTTCGCCATCCTCTGTCTGAGAATAGGCGCTGTAATATCCGGATGGTCGTCTTCCAATTCTTCTGGAATAAAACAATTCACCTTTCTGAAACAAGTCGGTGCTTTCCTGAAAAAATGGACGTTGTTCCTGAAACTGCTGCTCAAAAGCGCCTAAGTTTTTTACTACGTTATCGCTTTGTACTTGAGTAAAGTCGGGCAGGAGTGTGGCATCAATTGTAAAACTTTCATTTAAACCATACTTTAAATCCATTCCACCCGTTATGTTGGATGAATAATTGCTTTCACCTTCAATGTTAGCTGGATAATGCGAAGTATAAGCCGTGATATATGGAGTTATGGACAAACGAATGGGTTGTTTAATGTTTTCCATCCCAACCAAATAGCCCCAATATTTAAAAGGATTAGAAACACCACGAGGTAATAACCCCCATTGGTCAAATTCCCCATTCCGGGTGAGACTTCTGGTAATTTGCATTCCCCATTTTTGGATATTTGTGCTAGGAAAACGCAATGCAGAATAAGGAATTTTAATTTCTACGCTCCAACCTTCGGGATGTAACTTTACTGCGCTCTCCCAAACAGCATTGTACAGGTAATCGGAAAAACGACTATCCGATTGAACACCGGAAGCGGTTACACTAAAATCAAATGCATCTTGTTCTGTGTTATAAGTGTCAAAAACAACTCTAAAGTTATCTGCATTTAAATAGTCGTCACGATTTCCTAATTGCTTACAAATGCTATCAGCGCAAGAATCATACAAAAATGCAGCAATGTAAATGGCTGTATTATCATATACTATTTGAACATGTGTACTTTGGGTGGGTTCAACATCATAAATTGGAAAATTTTGTTTAAAGTCAGAAATTAATGGAGCAGTCTTCCAGGTTTCATCATCTAGCAACCCATCTATTTTAGGCGTTTTAAGAGCACGAGTGGTAGTATATTCTTTCCTTTTGGGAACAGAGTCGTTTTGGGCAATAGCAAATTGATTCAGTAATAGTAGTATAATAACAAGGCGTAGAGCGCGCTTCATAGATGTAAATGTATACTTATAAAAATGCTGTCAAATGTAAATTTAATAAGCGGTAAATTTTTTATTTTAACGGCTTTTAACAATTATGGGAGTTTTCAATTAGACTCTCAATTTTAAATAGGTTGCTTCATTTGCTGTAATATAATTTTAAACCCTTTGTGTCATAGTTTTTGTTTGTGATATTTTGTCAGATGAATCCCGCTTCATCTGTATAACGTCCTAAATCGAGAAAAGATACAGGCAACATTCTATAGATGAAGTTTGCTTTATCTAATTAGAACAATATCTGTGCAATAAATTCGCTGTTCCTTTCTGTCCTATTTCAGTTAGCCATTCCCTTTTTTTCTATGTATCTATGTGTTAAAAAAATTTCCGGCTATTCCCGAAAATCAATTTATCTTTACAAAAAAACTACAAAAAGAATAGAATCCAATCATGAGCAAAAATTCAAAATTCAAAGGAACTGGAGTTGCAATCGTTACTCCATTTAACAAAGACAATAGCATTGATTATAAATCACTCAATAAGTTGGTTGATTTTATCATCAAAGGTGGAGTGGAGTATGTTGTTGTGCTAGGAACGACTGGTGAATCTGTTACTTTGAGTAAAGAAGAAAAACAATCGGTGGTGACACATGTGATTGAAAACGTAAACAAACGTGTTCCAATTGTATTGGGTTTGGGTGGTAATAACACTCAAGAAATTTTAAGTGCTTTCAAAAAATCATCTGACTTCAATAATATTGATGCGATTTTATCGGTATCTCCTTATTATAACAAACCAAATCAGCGTGGAATTTATCAGCATTATAAAGCAATTGCAGAAGCATCTCCATTACCGATTATTTTGTACAATGTTCCAGGAAGAACTGCTTCAAATGTAACTGCTGATACAACTATTAAATTAGCGACTGATTTTAAAAATATCATTGCGGTAAAAGAGGCTTCAGGAAATTTAGAACAATGCATGAAAATTATCAAACACCGTCCGAAAGATTTTCTTGTAATTTCCGGTGATGATATGCTAACATTGCCAATGATAGCAGCAGGAGCAGATGGCGTAATTTCAGTTGTTGCGAATGCATTTCCGAAAGATTATTCAGAAATGACTCGTCAGATTTTAGCAGGAAATGTGAAAGAAGCACAAAAACTACATTACAAATTAACCGACATCATTGAGCAGCTTTTTGCAGATGGAAATCCTGCAGGAGTAAAAGCAGTTTTAGATATGATGAAGATTTGCTCACCAGCAGTGCGTTTGCCATTGGTGAATGTGAACAAAGCAACTCAAAATGCTTTGAAAGAAATGGTGGAGATGTACAAATAGTACAGATAACGAATGAAAAAACGAATTTTTGAATCTAAAGGTGTTAAAAAAGCCTCTGAATTTAACTCAGAGGCTTTTTTTGATTAATTATTTCTAAAATAATTGAAACAAAAGGTAGAGTACAATCAAAATAAAGAAGAAGATTATTAAAATAACTAATAAGTTAATTTGATAAATAATCATCCATTTTTGAGATTTCATCTTTCAATTGTGACTTTCTTCCTTTGAAAAACCATTTAATAAATCCGAAAATTAAAGCTAAGGATCTCTTAGGAGAATATGTCGTCATGCGTTGGATCTCATAATAAATTGCCGAAAATAGTGATTTGATTTATGTAGGTAGAAAAAGTGAAGGAACGGGTCCGTCAACAATCTACCATATTATGGGATACCACCCTTCAAAAGGGCTGATAGTTTTTAGTGATTTAACGATGGATAAATACATTGTCATTCCAAACAATTTAGGAATTTGTATTTACAACACCTTCACTGTTAATGAACTTACGCAGGAGGTCTATTGAATATCTTCAATTTATTTACTACATTAGCAACATGATGTTGAAACATTTTTACATAGCAGGGCATCTTATTCATTCTAAAACCATTGATTTCTTAGAGAGAGAGAGAGAGAGAGAGAGAGAGAGAGAGAGAGAGAGAGAGTAGCCTATACCCCTACTCTCATAAAACAAAGGGTAGCAATAATTTATTTTCTTTTTTTAGCCCGTATAACCAGCTGCGCAATGTGCATAAACACATTGTGCTTTTTCTTTTTAAGGAAGGAGGCTTTCTTAAAAAAATAAAACACTAAATTTGATATAGCCTTTTCCTGTTTACGGCTTGGTTATAAAGCAGAGTTGTTGTAATTATTAAATAAATCTTAATAATTGAATAAACCTTTTTACATATTATTTTTTGTTTTTCTTTTCATCATTACAAGTGGAAGCAAGCAATTGCGTGCTCAAACAAACCTGATTTACAATGGAGATTTCGAATTGTATGATACGTGTCCATATAATCCATCAACTCCTGGTGATTTACAAATAGAACATTGTTTAGGTTGGACTGCGCCAACTAAGTTGGGGACTTCGGACTATTTTAATGTTTGTAATAATTCAGGAACAGGTTTGGCGGGAGTGCCACAAAATTTACTCACATTTCAATATCCCTATAGTGGAAATGCATATAGTGGAATTTTTGCATGGAATGTAAGCCCTAGCTTTCCTTTTCTTAATTATCGTGAATATTTACAAACTCAATTATTGCAACCTTTAAAGGGCGGTCATAGTTATCATTTTTCATTTTATGTAAACTATTACGGGGTTAATTATTCGCTTGAAAAAATTGGAGCATTGTTTAGTGTAGGCGATTATAATTCAAATTCATTTACACCAATAATAGCTTTTCCCCAAATTGTCAACCAAAATGGGATCATCACTGATAGTTTAGGCTGGACGAAGATAGAAGGTGATTTTTTTGCAAATGGGGGAGAAAAATATTTAACTATTGGTTATTTTGAAGACAGTTTATCTGTTAGCGATACATTAAACACACACAATCAACCTTTCGTCTATTTTGATAGTTACTATTTTGTCGATGCCGTTGAATTAATTGAAAACAATATTCTTGTCCCAAATGTATTTTCTCCTAATGGAGATGGATTTAATGATGTATTCGATTTTCAATTTCCTATACGAAAAATATCCATTTTTAACAGATGGGGAATCACAGTATTCGAGACGAATAAATCAAATGTTTTTTGGGATGGAAGGACAACTAGTGGAAGTGAATGTGTTGATGGGACTTATTATTACATAATTGAAACAGAAAATACTATTTTAAAAGGTTTTATTCAATTGATAAGATGAAAATCTTAGCAAATGAAAAAAATAAAAATCATTGCGATAATTAGTCTATTGTCTAATCTATCCTATTCTCAGACGTTTCCAGTTGGAAATCCACCTGCGCCTTTTACGCTTCCCAATCAGGCACAATCAGCATGGTACAGAGGAGGAAACTTCCCTATTGGAGCAAGTCCTCCAACAAGCAATGTATTCGGAACAATGTTCAATGCAGCCATTCACACAAAAACCAATTCTATACTGCGTATGAAACTAAACGGAACCTTTACAAGTCCAGCAACACAGTACCCAATCAATGGTTATACATTTCCTGTAGTAAACACTAGTGGTTATTTGTTAATAGGGGAGAATACTCCTACACAGTTCGGTGGCGGTACAATTTACAATAATAAGGGTGCATTTTCTATGTTGCATTTGAATGGAGCGCAAAATCCTGCTGCTAACTTTACTCAGGAATTTGGTTATCGCCCTTGGATGAAAACGGGTATTACCTTTACGGGAAATACCGACTTGATGTATTTCGGAGTAAGAACCTTACCAACTGTTGCAGAACAATCTGAAATGGTTGTTTCGTGGAGCGATAATAACAGCTCTCCTTTTGGCCCTGACGATTTTGCTTTCCGTTTCATAGGAACGGGAGCCAGTAGTGTGGTAAGCACCAATTTTAGTGATGAAAACGACTTGGACGGTCGGCATATTGCAAGATTTACTCCAACAGGAGAAATGGGGCTCGGAAATACTTTTGGACCAGTAGGAGTGCCTTATGTTCGTCCACAAAACTTGTTGCACATGAGTTTGGATTTGAACAAGCCTGTTTTCATGCAGATTACCAACGAAAATGGAACGGGCCAAACCGCAACTGATGGTTTAAAAGTAGGTTATGCGCCTACAACAGCGGTCAACAGAGAAGCCCAAATTAATCAGCAGGAAAATGATCGGTTGACTTTGTATGCCAATAACGGTGAGCGTATACGCATCATGCAAATAGGAGCACTAAACAATGGTGTCCTTTTTAATCCGGGTGGTTTACCAGGAAATTTAACTCGCGTTTCAATTAGTCACAATCCAACAAGCCCTGTAACTCGTCCATTAAGTTTAATGCACCTAGGTTACAATACAGGCGCAACAAATGATGGATGGAGACCTTGGATGGATGTTGGAACATTTACAGCAAATGGAACCGACAATATGTACGTTGGTTTAAAACAAGAACCAGGTTCTTTTCCAATCGACAGATATGATGCAGTAATCAACTGGGGAGACAATGCAGGTCCTGCAGGTCCTTTTCCAATTGGGCCAGATAATATGCGATTTATTTTTACATCTGCTACTGTTGGAACTCCTGGTCTTCCTCCATCAAATGGAATAAACGGAGTTGAAGCAATGAGAATGACTCCCTCAACAAATGTGGCAATAACTAATGCACATATTTGGACCGGAATTGGAGGAGATCCAACAACTAATTTATATTTTGGCGGAAGTATCAATCCAACACAAACTTTGGAAGTAAATTCTTCGGAAGCAACTACAACGGTTGGTGGAAGTAGTGGTTTACGTTTTACAAATTTAAATACAACATCTCCAACGCTTGCTAATCCAGGATCAGGTGTTTTGTCGGTAGATGCTGACGGAGATGTTATTTATGTTCCAGCAACAGCAGGAAGCGGCATTGGTAATTATTGTACAGCCACTCCAAATCCAATTGTTGGAACAGATTATGAAATTCCGTTAAATACATTTAATTATCGTTTTTCAGGACAAGCAATACCGTTTGATCCAGCAGCTTTAATTCCAAATCAAGATGTAGTTGGAATTGGTTATGCTTGTGGTGTTTCAATGCCAGCGAAATTTAGTGTGTTGGAAAATGTGGGTTCTGTCGCAATCAACACTACTGCTACAAGCTCTATTAATAGTGATGTTTCCACTTCTACACCTCCAAGAACTTATCGTGCTGTGTTTGGCATGACTAATGGCGTACAGCCAATAAATTTCCTGCATACAAATATCGGGGGTGATTTTATAGCTAGAGATGCAGACAACACTATTGGCGTAAGAGGCACAGCGAATTACTTTACCCAAGCAGCTAAAATAGCTAAAGGAGGTTTATTTCAGGCAACAGGTATAAATAACCAAAATATGGGTGTTCATGCAATTGCGAATAATTCTACGGGCTCCAATTTTGCAGTAAGAGGAGAAGCTTTGGGTACAGCAGGCACTAACTATGGCGGATATTTTATTGCGGGTGGTTCAACAATAAATAATTATGGGATTTGGGCAGAAGCTTTGCCGGCTTCAGGCACAACACCACCTACAGGAATTAATTTTGCCGGTTATTTTAATGGCGATGTTGTTAGAACAGGTACAGATAATTTTTCTTCTGATATTATTCTAAAACAAAATATCGATAGTATTCAGGATGCAATGAGTATTATTAACCAACTGAATCCAAAAACTTATGAATTCAAAACTGCGGATTTTCCTCAAATGGGTTTGAGTGGCAGAAAACAGTATGGGTTTATCGCTCAAGAGGTTGAAACAATTTTGCCTGAATTAGTTACAGAAATTGTTCATCCGGCAGTTCTAGATACAATAGGCGCTGTTGTAATACCTGCTTTAACTTACAAAACATTAAACTACCAAGCATTTACTGCTATTTTAATGAAAGGTATTCAAGAGCAAGGGAAGACAATTGATAGCTTGAAAACTGAAAACAATGTTCAAGATTCGATAAACACATCATTGCAATCTCAGATAGACGC